>Ga0316192_10000266_pt1 | contig 36802 bp, 25 predicted proteins | sample MerIslwburrow_MG_FD_204931 | JGI IMG/M metagenome (GOLD analysis project Ga0316192, IMG submission 204931) | Coastal sediment microbial communities from Maine, United States - Merrow Island worm burrow | ecosystem: Environmental > Aquatic > Marine > Coastal > Sediment | place: USA: Maine...
GGAGTAGAGGTCCAGTATTTCTCGGATCGCGTCCGGGTCGCGCGTCGCCTCGAGGGCCGTTTCGGCAAACGGTTCGGCAACGACGACTCGCACCTCCCCCATACGGGTCAGGGTATCCGCCTCGGACTCGAGCCACTCGAACGCCTGTCGCATGCCGCTACGGGTGGACAGAACGGGATCGAGGTAGATCTCGAAGTGCCACGCGAAGGCTCCGGACGCCACCCCTTTGCCGACGCGTTGCAGATCTGTCTTGTGCACCGCGTTTCCGTCGACGAGAACCTCCAGGTCCTGGAGGCTTGGTCTCTCTGAGCTTCCCGATGGGGACAGGAGGAGGACTTCGCGCTCCACGGCAAGGCGATCGGCCCCCTCGCCCTGGAACCCGATCTCTGGTTGCGCCTTCGGTGCGGAGGTCAGGGGCGGTATAGAGCCCAGGACACCATTGACTCCGAGCATGGTCGCGGCTGCGGCCAGCAACCCCGCGGCAAGGAGCAACAAACTGGTCTTCTGGGTCTGCCTCGGCGCTTGATAAATGCTGTCGTGTTTCATCTCGGCGAGAAAAGGCGAGGACCTACGTGACAAGCAGGAGAAGCAGTGCCAGCAGTCCGAGAATGACGATCAGCGTCTTGGTCCTTCCAGACATGACCAAAGGCGAGGGCTGCGCCTTCTGCTGGTCCTTCGCGAGAGAACGCGGAGCCTGGCTTCTTGGCGGTTTGGCCGAACGCGGCTTGGCTCGAGACCTGGGCCGCGGAGGGCTTGGCGTCCCTGGTGATTTGGCAGCCAGGTCGGCAGAGGGAGGATCTCTCGGAGGAGGGGAGGGCCGTTTTGGGGTGGTTTGGGGCGGGGGCTCGGATAACCCGTCCACACCGAGAGTTTCGAGGACAGCCGCCTTCAGCCTGGCATGATTCGACTCCTCGAGATGGCCGAATTGCACTCCCATTCCGGAAGGCGCGTCTGGACCTTGCGGTCGAGGGCGAATCCAGACGATCTCGCCCACACCCTTGATGGGCTCGCCGTCGCCCAGCATCAACTCGAAGCGGAGGAGCGTGCCAACCGGTCTGGGGTTCTTGCTTTGGACGAACATGCCGCCCGTCGAGAGGTTCGCCGTTTGGCCCTCCTGCGGTGGCTCCTGGGTGTCGAACTGGAGCCGAACAGCTGCCCTCACCGGGGCTCGAGAATGTTCCCGAAAGTGTTGTTCAGAGGGGTCGAACGACACCACAGTCCAGGGATGCTAGCAGATCGGTTCCGGAACCCGATTGGGGGGAACCGGCCGTTGCCTGGTAGAATTCACTTTCTCTGCACCATTCGAGCTCCAGCAATGGCAGCGAATCCGCGCACTCCCTCGTTGGTTATCTCGTCGCGCCCCCAGCGCCAAGGGGAGCAAGGCTCCCAGACGCCTGGCTTCTTCCATCGCCCGATTCGACCGGTCAAGCCGAGACAGAAGAGATCTTTCGAAGTTCCTGATCGCTACGTCATCCGAGAAGATGAAGTTGGGCCGTACCTCAGCTGCCTCGAGGCGCCGGAGCTGATGATTCGGGTCGATCGTGATCGGTCGCTCACGGCTGGGGCTGCCCGAAAGGCCGACGAGGGAGCGATCTTCCTGGATGGTGTCGCTCAGGGCGAGCCTTTCATGGACCCGGAGCGTCGCGTTTACAACCTGGATCATCACGAGGGATGCGTTCGACACTTCACGCTCTCCACTTGTGAGCAGGCCCTGGTCCTGGTGGCCCGTGGACTGGATTTGAGAGAGAAGCCCTGGCAGGTCTACGCCAACGAACCAGACCTGGATGTTGTCTTGGCCGTTTGGGTCCTGTGCAACAGCATGCATCTACAAGCGCAGGATTCGTCGATTCGCAGCGCAGTGGTTCCCCTGGTAAGACTCGAAGGCCTGATCGATTCGCACGGCCTGGAGCTGTACGAGCTCTCCGGCTATCCGCCTCAGATGGTGGAGGAGATTACCGGCAGCCTCGATTCTCTGCGGGAGACCGAGCAGCAGCTGAAGGCGGACGGCGAGTGGGGGACAACCGACCTTCTGAGGTATCTTCGAGACCAGCTGCACCTCATGGATGAGATGGTTTATCCGGCAGACTTCTTCGAGGCATTTCGTGGCATCGAGGAACTGGCGAAGACAGAGCTCACGGACAATCGAATCGCCGTGGTCTGCCGATCGGATTGTGGGATCTACGAGCTGGAGAAGGACCTGAAGCGGCTGTACGGGAAGCGGCTCGGGGTCGTCGGGCTGCAGACGAGGCCCGGCGTCTACACGCTGCGCCAGGTCGACCCTTTTCTGCCGGTGGACCTCAACGAGGCCTATCGCAAGCTCAATGTGCTCGATCCGGCAGTTAAAGGTGGAGGGTCGAACAACCGATGGGGAGGCTCAGGGGAGATCGGTGGGTCTCCCCGTAAGACCGGTACCACTTTGAGCCCGGTCGATATCGCGGAGGCTGTCAAGCTGGCCTACCGCCGGCCCGGCATGCGGGACCGGGTCCGCTCGATCGCGATGGCCGTGGTTCTCAGTGGACTGCCGATGGTCGCTGGATGGCTGATCGTGGTCTGGAACCGGGTGATCGAGGAGCCTCGAGGCTTGTTCGCGGATCGACAACTCGAGTTTCTGGCGATGTCCAGCGCCGTGGCGATCGGCTGTCTGCTGGTGCTGGGTCGTCGGCGTCGGCGGCGAGTCTTCGGCCTTCAGAAGCCGGAAGGTAGAGGTTGGCCTTTGATGGCCCCTGCCGTGACCCTGGGTGGCCTGGCGGGTGGGGTCTGGGTGTTCTTGCAGTCCTGGTTGCAGGCGGGGACGCCGGGCTCATTCGGTATGCCGCAGCTGCTGGCCTTGGTCGGGTTCCCGCTGCTCGCCGAAATCGTATTTCGAGGCGTGGCCCACGGAGTTATGGTTCACGACTTCAGCATTCAACACTCCCAGGGGCGCTGGTTTCTGTCGTGGCCCGTTGCCATCTCGACCGTGCTGTTCGTCGTCTGGACTCTGATCCTGCGGCCCGTGGTGATCACAGACCTCTGGTGGCCTGAGCTGTCGTCATGGATTCTGCCACTGGGCGCCGCTGTCGCCGGTGTTGCGCTCGGTATGGCGAGAGAGCGCTCAGGCAGCCTTCTCGCATCCCTCGGTCTGCACTACCTGGCAGTCGCCATCGGTCTGGCCATCGCCTCGATTCTCCGCTAGAGTCTGCGCCCCGAGGCAGTCTCCACCGCGGGATTGTCGCACCCTCCCATGAAGTCCTATCGGATCAACGAGATCTTCTTCAGCCTGCAGGGAGAAGGAGTTCGTGTAGGACAGCCAAGCCTGTTCTTGAGGTTCTCCAAGTGCAACCTGACCTGCAGGGTCGAGACCCATGGCTTCGACTGCGACACCGAATTCGAATCCGGAACAGACCTGACCGCCGATGAGATTCTCATCGAGTTGCGGTCTCTCACACGGGAGTGCAGGTGGGTGGTGCTGACAGGAGGAGAACCAGCTCTCCAGGTCGATGCGGAGTTGATCGGAGCGCTGCACGAGGCCGGCTACCGGCTGGCCATCGAGACCAACGGCACCGTCGAGCTACCGGAGGGCCTGGATTGGGTGACTGTCAGCCCGAAAGTGCCCGAGGACGCGATCCGGCAGAGGGTCGCCGACGAAGTGAAGTACGTTCTAGGGTACGGACAGGCGCTGCCCGAGACCACGGTCAAGGCCGATCACTACTGGATCTCTCCTGCCTTCGAAGGCGATCGCGTCGATCCCGGGACCCTCGACTGGTGCGTCCGGCTGGTCAAGGAGAACCCGCAATGGGGACTTTCCGTACAGATGCACAAGTTCATAGGCCTCCGATAGCCATAATGGTAGGTCTTTATGGCTCCTTTCTTTGGCTAGGCGAGAGTGCTACCTTTTTGGATAGCTTCGGGCTACCCCGGTGTCTCGCAGACCACTACCCTTAGTGAGGTTCCTTTCGAGCCGGTGTTTTCGTAGAGTTTGGCCTCGAGGATTGGGTAGGATCAGTTGAACGAATGTCATTGATCACTCTGAGAGCACGCCTGTCGGGACGGCGCCATGGTGGCTGCCGTTCGGGCGGATCTGTGCCCTCGGTCCCGGTCTCGCAGTCGCCCCTGAGGTTGCGCCGCCTGCTCCCGGTCGCACCTTCGATGATCGCGGCTGCCATTCTGGTGGCCTACCATCTGGTACTTCTGTGGCAGCGATTGGCCGACCAGAGCCTGCTGCAGCCGGCCGTTGCTCTGCGGTGGATCGCTACGGTCGCTTTCTTGATCGGCCTGCGGCGGATGCATGCGGCCGGCCTACCCCTGATCTGGGGGCGAAGGGCCCTGGCTTTCTGGTTGCTCGTGCTGCTTCTGCACGTGAGCTTTCTCGGCCCGCTGTCGGAGGAAGCCGTTGCCGGAGGAGACTGGAGTACCAGTGCCGGTCTGGCGCTGGTTCTACCGGCAGCGGCACTCGTCGTGCTGTTGTCCGGGATCATCTTGACTTGCCGGCTCGCGGCAAGGGTTACCGTCACGAGCTCGCATCCGCTGCGTTTCCTGGCTGTTTCGACTACCAGCATCGAGCACCCCTCCAGGCGAGGGCGGCTCCCATCTCTTTCTTCGAGACCCCCACCAGCTTACAGCTGATATCGGTGTAGAACACCGCCGAGTCCTCGAACGGGCGCCCGTGTGTCCGTCCGAGGGAACCCGCTCGCACGGATCCTGGATTCGAATCCGAGCACTCAATGAAACGACCAGCGACCTTTTCTGGAAGGAATTTTGTCAACCATGCTCAGAACGACACAGACAACGATCTTGATCTGCCTGCTCGCACTGGTAGTCATGCCAGTCTCCACTTGGGCAGCACCGTCGCCCCAGCAGGATGAGAGCACAGCGGCCGAGCAAGAAGCAGAAACTGAAGCCGAAGAAAGCGAGGAGGCGTCGGAGCCTGCTTCCTCCTTTTTCGAAGCCACGACGGTCACCGCTACCGGCTCTGCCGTCGATGCCTTCAGCATCGCGACGCCGGTCGCGGTGATCTCCGAAGAGGAAATCGAGCGGAAGCTGCCCGAAAACGCCGTCGACCTCTTCCGGGCTCAGCCCGGCGTCGACGTCAACGGCGTGGGACCCAATCAGGCCAGACCCATCATTCGAGGCCAACGGGGCCTGCGAGTCCTCTTCATGGAGAACGGGTTGCGGCTCAACAACGCCCGGCGACAGTCCGACTTCGGCGAAATCTCGGGGCTGATCGACATGGGTAGCGTCGGCAGCGTCGAGGTCTTGAGGGGCCCCGCTTCCGTCCTCTACGGGACCGACGCGATCGGCGGCGTCTTGAATCTGGTAACCAAATCGCCGGCCTATGGAGACGGCAGCTGGACGGCAGGCTCCGTGGGTCTGGGGTACGCCGATGCCAGCGATGGCTTCAGGGGTCAGGGCTACGTCCAGGGTCGGCAGCAGAAGTGGGCCTTCAATCTGGGCGCCACCTACCGCGACTCCTCGGATTACCTGGCGGCCGGCGGCAGCTATGGCGATATCACGCTGCCGGATGACACGCCGGTCAACGACACCGGACTGCAAGACGACAGCATCTACGGCTTCGTGTCCTACGACTTCACCGACAGTCAACTGCTGTCTTTCCGGTTCAATCGCTACCGTGCGGGATTCACCGGTTTCGGATGGGTGGACCCGATTCTTCTGGGTGAGCTGGACAAGGTTCAGATTACCTATCCGTATCAGGACTTCGATCGCTACACGATGGAATACAACGCCAGCGCGTTGCAGTCTGCCCTGGCGAACACGGTGAGAGTGAACCTGCTGTACCAGGAGAATCAGAGAGAGCTCGTCAACAACATCGATGCCTACTCGAGTGAGGTCTTTGGGCAGCCGCTGCCTCCAGGAATGTTCTTCCATGTCGGAGTGAACACCGAGAATTTTACGGATCTCTCGACGCTGGGACTGCGGGCCGAAGCGAGCAAGATTCTGGGTGACAACCACCTGCTCTCTTACGGTGGTGAGTACTACGACGACGACTCCTTCAACACCGACTATTCGCTTACCCAAGGTGCCCTGGCGATGCAAACGGACCCCACCTTGCCGCCGGAGGACTTCACTCCACCCTTTTTCACTGACGAGGACGACATTGCCAACACCCCGAATGCCGAGAACATCGCATGGGGCCTCTTCGCTCAGGATCAGTTCCTGATCGGCAGTCGCTTCTCGGGTACGGTCGGAATCCGGTATGCCAATACCGAGACCAAAGCCAAGGAGACCCCAGGCTTGGACACGACCGGTTTGGATTTCTCGGACGACGACTTCGTCGGGGCGGTCAGTGGCGTCTATCAGGTGACGAGCAATCTCAATATCGTCGGCACCGCCGGCACCGCTTTCCGTGCCCCCAATATCGTCGAGCGGCTGTTCAACGGCCTGACTCCGGAAGGTAGCGGCTACCAGATTCTCAATCCGGATCTGAAGTCCGAGAACAGCACCAACTTCGATCTGGGAATGAAGTACAGGCGCATGAACGCGGTCTTCGAGCTCATGCTCTTCCGCAACGAGATCAAGGATGGCATCGTGCAGGAGTTCCTGAGCGATGAGCAGATCTCTCAGCTACCTCCCGAGGTGCAGGACGAAATCGAGCAGTCGGGTGCCAGCGTCGTCGTCCAGCAGCAGAACGTGAGCAAGCTGCGCTACGAGGGAGTCGAGACCATGATCGGTTGGCGCGCCAACAACGGTGTCTCGATTGGTGCCAACTACACCTACTTGGATGCGGAGCGAGTCGACACGGGTACTCCGACCGGTGATACGTACAAGAGCAAATTCAACTTTCACACCCGCTACGATCGCCTCACCGGGAAGTACTGGGTCGAGTACCGCCTGCGTCACAACGGCAGTGCCGATGCGGTAACGGATCCCGATGCGCCCATACCGGCGGTCGGTGAGACGCTCCCGGCCTTCACCATCCACACCCTGAGTGGCGGCGTGGTGCTGTTTGAAAGAGGCAGCCAGCAGCACAGCCTGACCCTGGTGATCGACAACTTTACCGACGAGCTCTACTCGGAGTTCTCGAACGCCACCTTCTTCCGCCCGCAGCCGCGGCGGAACTTCCTCGTGAGCTACCGTCTGCGGATCTGACCCAGACGCAGCCTCCCTCTCGGCCCCGGAGTCCACTTGGATTCCGGGGCGTCTCTCTTTCTGGCGCAACGGGTCGTTCAGGGTTGCAGGCTGTGGTGAGGAGGCAGGATCTGAGTCTCTAGGCCGGCGATCTCTCGCAATGCTGCTTGCGTATAGCGAGCCGTCATCAGGCCGCGCCATTGGGCCTTGAAGTCCGTGTTGTCCATGGGTGTGGCCAGCTGGCGTGCCAGCCCAGCGACTTCCGCGATGCCGTCCTCTGTCAACGACCGGCCGCGCAGGATCTCGGTGGCGCCCTCCACGGGCACGGGCCGCGAGCCCACCGCGCCGAGGAAGATCCTGGCATCGGAAACGATGCCTTTGCCGTCAGTCCACACGGCCGCGGCGACCGACAGCACGGCGAAGTCGATGGATCCCCGTCGGCGTAACTTCCAGAAGCTCGATTGGCAGGTTTGGCTGTCACTTGCGCCGGGCAGGAGGACATCCGTGACGATCTCGTCAGGGCGTTTCGCCAGATAGTCGATTCCGTTGTCGCGATAGAGCTCGGTGAGGGCGAGGTCTCTCTCGCCCTCGGCAGACTGCAATCGCACCCTGGCGCCGAGAGCGGCGAGGATTGGGGCCGAATCGGATGCCGTGTGCGCCCAGCAGCGCGATGAGCTCGGTGCGACCCAACAGACCGAGCCATCCTCCTTCATGCAGTAGTCGATCGCCCGCCGCCAATCCTCGGTCTGGTTGTAGTACGTGCAGCGCGTGTCGAGGCAGATGTTGCCACCCAGCGTTCCCATCTGTCGCAAGGGGGGCGAGGAGATCGAAGCGATGGCTCGCGCCAAGGCAGGGAAGCGTTCCCTCAGTGCTGAACTGCGAACCAGGTCTCCCAGCAGGGTGGTGGCACCAATTCGAGCCTCTTCTGAAGGCTCGGTGAGGTCGCACCCGTCCAGCTCTCTGATGGACATGAGGCTGACCACGGTTGCCGGCTTCTGGTGGCGCCGCTTCATGTTCGGCCACAAGTCGGTGCCGCCCGCGACCACGCGAGCGTCGGGTCCTTCGGCGGCGAGAATCGACGCGGCCTCCCGTGTCGAATCCGGCATGTGGAAGTGAAACTGGGGCAGACGGAGCATCGGTGGTCCCTCTTTATCCCTCTAGGGTGCATCTCCTTGGGGTAGACATCGAGTCATTTTGTCGTCAGAGCCCCATCCTTGCGCTTCAAGGCCTCGGTGCGCTCGGACATGGTCCCGGTGTCGCCGCGCATCTTGGATGAGCGCTTTTTCTTCGAGTCGTTGGTGGCCCTGCCATCTCCACCCTCGTCGGGTGTCGGTACCAGTAGGGTCTTCCCGAAGTCCAGCTGAGGAAAACCCGCAGGGCCGAAACGTGCCTCTTCCCCTTTGTCCTTTGCTATCAAGGCTTGGAGGATCATGTGGGGCTGAATCGGCACCTGATCGATGCGAACACCAACCGCGTCGTAGATCGCGTTGGCCAGTGCCGGGGGTACTGGCAGGAGGGGACCCTGTCCCACTTCCTTGGCGCCGCGGGGACCTTCCGGGTCGGGATCCTCGATCAGGTAGCTCGTCACTTCGGGCATCTCGAGAAAGGTGGGACTCTTGTATTCGAGCATCGAAGGCATCTTGTGAACCAGGGCGTTGGAAAGGTGCCGAGGCAATCTGCGAAAGGCCTGCTCTTCCATCATGGCTTCACCCAGGCCCATGTAGACGGAGCCTTCGATCTGGCCCAGGACGAGCGTTGGATTGATGGCCCGGCCGATGTCGTGGGCCAGCCAGACGTGAACGGGGCGATAGATGCCACTCGTCGGGTCCACTTCCACCTCGATGACGGCTGCCGAATAGGAGTAGGTGGGCGATGGCCCGACGCCTGCGCCGCGGTACTTTCCAGGCGAGCGCGGCGGTATGTACGAGCCGACCGTACCCAGCGTCCCGAATCGGGCCTCGGCTGTGATCACCGCATCCTCGAAGCTCAGACCATTCTCTGGATCCGACGAATCGAAGACCTGGCGATTGGCGAAGACCAGGTTCTCTGGAGCCGTCTCCAAGCGCTCGGCGACTGCCGTGGCGATGAGCTCGCGAGCTCGCGTAGCGGCCTGGAGCGCTGCATTGCCGGCCATGAGAGTTACCCTGGACGAGTAGCTGCCCAGGTCCACCGGCGTCAGATCGGTGTCAGCCACACAGAGCCGAATGTCCATGAGGTCAACTCCCAGAACATCGGCCACCAGGGCTGCCAGCACCGAATCGGAGCCCTGCCCGATCTCTGTCTCACCGCAGAACAACGCGATGCCACCAGAGCGGTCGAGCTTGAGCTGTACTCCAGACTGCGGAAGGTGGTTCCAGTAGATGGGAAGCCCGGCGCCACACATGTACGCGCCACAGGCCAACCCGAGGCCGCGACCCTGTGGCAGCTTGCCTCGGCGCTGGCGCCAGCCGCTACCGTCTACGACCGCTTCGATGCAGCGCTGCAAAGCGCTTGTGCCCAGCCGAAGCCAGTTGGCGGTCACCTGGCCCGGAGTGGCGAGATGGGCCAGTCTCAGGTCCGCCGGGTCGAGGCCCAGCCGTTCCGCCGCCTTGTCCAGGTGAACTTCGAACCCGAAGCGTGGCTGCGGTGTGCCATGACCTCGCTTGGGACCACAGGGGGGCTTGTTCGTGAAGCACCGGACGCCATCGAACTGATAGCGGGGAAGCGAGTACGTGACCGTCTGAAGGGCTCCCGTGTAGTAGGTGGAGGCCACTCCATAGCTACCGTAGGCGCCGCCGTCGAGAGCGGTCTGGAGGTGTTGGGCCGTGATTGCGCCATCTTTCGAAAAGCCGGTGCGGATCTTCATCGACACCGGATGGCGCCCCCTGTGGCAATAGAAGACCTCCTCGCGGTCGAGGGTGATCTTGGTCGGTCTTCCCAGCTCGAGGGCCATCTTCGCGGCGACGATCTCGTGGTTGAAGGGATCGCTCTTGCCGCCGAATCCGCCACCGTTGGGACAGGCGATCACTCGGATGCGCGAAGCGGGAAGCCCGAGGACCCGGGTTAGGGCGCGGTGCAGGTAATGAGGCGTCTGGGTCGAAGAGTAGACGGTGATGCGATCGACATCTTCCGGTACCGCCACAGTCGCATGCTGCTCCAGCGCGAGATGGTTGTTGCCTTCATAGAAGAAGTGATCCTCCAGAATCATGTCGGCCTCGTCGAAGCCGCCCTCGAGGTTGCCGAATCTAAGAGACACACTCTTGTGGATGTTGCCCTCGGAACCGTAGTCGTGGATGCGAGGCTCAGGGTTGGACAGAGCCTCTTCGACCGAAGCGATGGTCGGTAGAGGCTCGTAGTCGACCTCGACCCGAAGTGCGGCCTCGTACGCCGCGTCTTCGGAAGTCGCCGCCACCGCCGCCACCGGGTCGCCGACGAACCGGACCCGTTCGAGGCAGAGAGCGTGCTCATCCTGGGAGACCGGCAGGATACCGAAAGTCTCGGGCATCTCGGAGCCGACCAGGCTACCGAGAAACCCCTCGACTCGCTGGGCCTGAGTGAAGTCGATGGAGGTGATCCTGCCGTGTGGGATCCTGGAGCGCACCAGCCGGAGGTGACACATGCGAGGGAAATCGAGGTCGTCGGCGAAGCGGGTGACTCCGGTGACCTTGTCTCTGCCATCGACCCGGCGGAACGGTCGGCCCACGTATCGACCGGAAGTGGAGTCGTAGGCTGCTCCTACCTTGCGAGTCTTGGGATCTTCCATCGCTCTATCGCAGTTCTTTTCGAGATTCGTGCTTGGTGATTTCAGCTGGCATCGGAGGAGGGCGGAGGGGTCCCATGGAGGATCTCGGGCGAGTAGGGACCATCTTCGCCCCGCAAGAGAGCCGCAGCCGCCTCCACGGCCTGGACGATCTTGTGATAGCCGGTGCAGCGGCAGAGATTGCCTGCCAGCGTCTCTTCGATCTGTTTCCTGCTTGGCGCTGTCTCCTCTCGCAGGAGCGCAATCGAAGCCATCAGGATGCCAGGAGTGCAATAGCCGCACTGCGCCGCATTGAGATCGGCCATGGTGGTCTGCAGAGGGTGAAGCTCGTTGGCTTCCTGCACGCCCTCGACGGTGTGGATTTCGCTGCCGGCCAGTTGCGCGGCCAAGACCAGGCAGGACAGCACGGGTCGACCATCAACCAGCACCGTGCAGGCGCCGCACTCACCCAACTCGCACCCGTGCTTGGTCCCGGTGAGTCGCAGTTGCTCGCGCAGGACCTCGAGCAGGGTGTGATGGGTGGGGAAGGAGACGGTCTTCTTCTCGCCGTTGACCGTCATCTCCAGGATTGTGTCTCTCTCTGACATGGCAGCCTCACTGTGGTAGATCGGAAGACGCGGTCCGGTGCTCGTCGAACAACGGTACATCCGGCGAGTCCGGGTAGGCGGGCTCGACTCCTGGAGTCAGCAGCCCGGCGACCAAGTACTCTGCGAACTGCGTCGCGATCTCCGAGATCTTGGCAGATGCACCCGATCTGTCAAGCTCTTGCTCGAGCGAGGTCGTTCGAAGCTGCGGCGTTTCGGCGCCAGGAAGAATCAGGGGGTAGCTGGCAGGTGCTCGAGATTCAAGGGGAGAACCTCTTCGTCTCGAAAGACCATCCGGCCTTGAACATAGTCGCGGAGGCGCTCTCGCCCGCCCTCGGGAAGCCGCACGAAGGTCACTCCCATGCCCTGGGTCTTCTCGGTGCCGGGACTGGTGTGCCGAACGACTTTGACCACACCGTCGATGGGACGTGGATCTCCTGGCAGATGAAAGGTCACCTCGACTTCACTGCCCACTGGCGCCCTGCGGCTCGTGTGGATCAGCATGCCGGACTCCGAGACGTTCGAAGTCTGACAGGCTCGGAGCAGGTTGCCGGTCTCGACGGCGAGCTGCAGCTGAACCAGGAGGCGGTCCGCCTTTCGTTGAGCCACGCCGAGGCTGGCCGCCACGCGTCGCTGCAGGGCCTCGGTCGAACCACCAATGGGCAGCACCTCGACCCGCTCGCTGTCGATCTGGGCGCCGAGGTCTTCGGCGTAGTCGTCCTTGGTCAACAAAACGACGGGCGAATGGGCGTTGGCGAGGGTGGGTGACTGGAGAATCTCGAGAAAGTCGACGATGCTCAGGTCGGGCAACGGATACTCGGCTACTATCAGGTCGTAGCGAACGTTGGTGGCCAGGATCAGGCTCCGGGTACCACTGGTAGCTCTGGTGACTTCCATCGAAGCCCTCTTGAAGATGGGTTCCATCTTCTCGAAGACCGGGTCCTGAGTCATGATAGCGAGGATTTTTTTCGTCGACTCCATGATGGAAACCCCTCTCCTTTGCGCCCTGCTGATTGACCGACTAGAGCGCTATTCTTCGCCTTCCAGGAGTCGAGTCGCAGTGAAGTGCTTCACATCGAGGAGAAACCCGTGAGTTTGAAGATCGTTCAGATCGATGCCTTCGCGTCGCGCCCGTTCAGTGGAAACCCTGCTGCCGTCTGCCTGCTGTCGGAATACCCCGGCAACGAATGGCTGCTCTCGGTCGCCAGAGAGATGAATCTGTCGGAGACCGCGTTTTTGAAACGCCGGCAGGAAGGCTTCGAATTGCGTTGGTTCACCCCCGAGGTGGAGGTTGAGCTGTGCGGCCATGCCACCCTCGCCAGTGCACATTTTCTGTGGCAGGAAGGAGTTCTGGAATCGGAGGAGCCGGCGCGATTCCATACCCTTAGCGGCTGGCTGACCGCTGAGCAACGGCAGGAGTGGATCGAGATGGACTTTCCAGCCGCCCCTGCCCAGGCCGTGGCGGACGCTCCGGATGTGCTCAGCGCCCTGGGAGTCGAAGCCAAATATGTCGGGAAGAACCGCTTCGACTACATCGTCGAAGTCGAGTCCGAGACAGTCCTTCGCTCGGTGCGGCCGGACTTCAAATTCCTGGCCGAGGTCTGCGAACGTGGCGTCATCGTCACCAGCGTTGCTGACGAGGCGGACTTTGACTTCGTCTCACGCTTCTTCGCGCCGGCCGTCGGGGTCGATGAGGACCCGGTCACCGGATCTGCACATTGCTGTCTGGCGCCCTTCTGGACGGAGCGACTGGCCAAAGACGAGTTGGTGGGGTTTCAGGCTTCACGACGTGGTGGAGTGGTGCGCACCCGGACGAACGGGGATCGAGTTTATCTCGCTGGTCAGGCCGTAACGATTCTCACGGGGCAGCTACACCTAGAAGTACCTACCGGGTAGGTGGCTTCCACTGGGCGCTTGGCGGGCGGAAATAGACCTTGAGCCTCGCGAGCCTCTGCTCGTCTTCAGCCGTGTTCTCGAAGATCCCCCACACCACGGTTGCGTTGAAACCGCGCTGCACGACCGGATTGGCCAGCCACCGCGCCCTCGACTGAAGACAGTCACGGTCCAGAGCGCATTCTCCGCCGCCGGCTCCGTCGAAGGCCTCGTAGCGATACCCGGCGAATCGGACCGACTTCGGTAGGACCACCGATACCATTTGACAGTTGCTGGTCCCTCCCAGGTAGGCGGCGAGCTGCTGCCGGATCGCCTGTGAGATCGCGGGCTCCACAGAAGCCAGCGCCTCGGTGCTCGAGCCGTCGGCTCCGGGGCCGACGAAACCCGAGAGCTCCAATTGGGTGGAGTTCCCCAGGCTCTCGGCAGCATCTCGGGCGGCCTGGGTCGCTGCGGCCGGACACGGAACGGTGCCCGCGGCGATCGTCTGAGTGGAAGTGACCGCCCATTCACCGATTCTGCACTCCGAGCAACTGCCATCACGATAGGAGGAGATATTGGGCGTGTCGTCTGGGCTTGCGGTCCCCGCGGGCGGGGCCGGAGGTGCTTCCACGACCTGCTTGACCTCGATGGCGGGCGCGTCCTCGACCGGCTCTGGGGCGATGGATTCCGGCTCGGTCGGCGGCGGCGCCTGAGCCGCGGGAATTTCGTCGACTACCTCGGCAACCAGGCTCGACTCGGGCTCTGCGGGTGCGTCTTCGCTGGCCACGGGCTCTACAGAAATGTCCGATTTGCTCTCCGGTTCCGGGGCTACGGTGGTCGCTTCCAGGGTGGGCTCGGATTGGGGCTCGGGCTCCGGCGCGGTGGGTGCTGATGGCTCCACCGTCGAAGGGCTCGCCTGCTGTGGTGCCGGCAGCTGTTCCTGTTCCGGTTTGGGAACAGGCACCGGCGAAGGCTCGGGGACCTGGGTCTCCTGCACCTCCGGAAGTGCCGATTCTTCGATCGGCGGTGCGCTCTCGGCTGGAGAAGGCGTCAGGGGCTCTTCGGCTACCTGGACCTCCACTTCTGGCTCCGGTTCGGGCTTCGCCTCTTCCCGTTGGCTGGATTCTTCGGCGATGGCCGCCTCTGGAGCTCGGGTGGCTTCCACAGGTTCTGGCTCGGGTTTGGGTTTCGCCTCCTCCTGTCGGCTCGGTTCTTCGGTGATCGTCGCGTCTGGAGCTCGCGTGGCCTCCACAGGTGGTGGCGTCGGCGCGGCTTCGACGGTCGCTCGATCCGGCTCCGACGGCGCCGGAGCCTGGGAGCGGGCCTCTCGGGCAGGCAGAGGAGGACTGGCGTCCCTGGGGTTTCCCTTGGAGAGCTTGACCTTCATCGGCGTCAGGGACCGGCCCCCGGCCTCGAGGAAGGAGGCGTTGATCGAAGGTTTCTTGCCCTGTTGGAGGTCGAACACAGCTACGTACGTGAGGAACTCCGGATGCTGCACTTCAACCTGCCACGGGCCCGTCGCGAGACCGGCAACTACGGCCCGTCCCTTCTGGTCCGTGGCCACTTCCGGAGGATTGCCTTCCGATCCGCGCCCCTGAAAGCTGACCACGACTCGGGCTCCCGCAATCGGCTTGCCCTTCGAGTCGTTGGCCTGGATCCCTATGGCTTCGGATCCTCGCCAGGATTGAGCCCGGGCGGGCAGAATGGTGGCCAGTGCAAGAAGGCCGGAAACCAAGGCCAGGCGGCGGTGGTGATGCATCGTATCCCCCTTCGATCGCGTCAATGGGAGGCAAACCTGTTCGATCACTGCTCCAGGCAGCTTACCCTCAGCGAGGCGCTTGGACAAGCCATCCTGGTCGAGGAGGCGCGCCCCCGTCGGGAGGGCTGTCCTGATACGATTGGCGCGAATTTCGGGAGGAACCATGAATCCTTTGCGAGAACTCCAGGCTCAGGGGCAGGCTGTATGGCTGGACTACATTCGTCGGGACATTTTGCTCGACGGTTCGCTCCGCCGAATGGTGGACGAGGATGGAGTCAGCGGTGTCACCAGCAATCCAGCCATATTCCAGAAAGCGATTGGGGAGAGCGAGCTCTACGATCAGGCAATCCAGGACTACCTGACAGCGGAACCGCAGGGGCAGGTCGAAGGTCTCTACGAAGCTCTGGTCGTCGAGGACATACGCCTGGCAGCGGACATATTGCTATCGGTCTTCGAAGGCACGAAGGGTCGCGACGGTTTCGTCAGCCTCGAGGTGTCTCCGCATCTGGCTCGCGATGCCGACGGCACCCTGACAGAAGCTCGACACCTCTGGCAGCGAGTCGAGCGGCCCAACCTGATGATCAAGGTTCCGGCCACCACCGAGTGCATGCCAGCTGTCGAGGAACTGCTTGCGGAGGGAATCAACGTCAACGTGACGCTGATGTTCTCCATGGCCCACTACGAGGCTGTTGCCGGAGCCTACTTGCGAGGTCTGGAGCGATGTCAGAGGCCAGAGCGGTTGGCGTCGGTGGCCTCGTTCTTCGTCAGTCGGGTCGACACGAAAGTGGATGAAATATTGGAGAATCTCGGTGGTGAGGCGGCCCTCGACCTCCTGGGCAAGATCGCGATCGCTAACTCCAAGCTGACCTATGCTCGCTATCAGGAGCTCTTCGAAGGTGACTCCTTCCGGTCGATGCGTGATCGCGGAGCTGCCCCGCAGAGGGTACTGTGGGCCAGCACCAGTACCAAGAACCCCGCCTATCGTGATGTGATCTACGTCGAGGAGCTCATTGGTCCCGCGACAGTCAACACGATTCCACCCGAGACCCTGGAGGCGTTCCGGGATCACGGGAAAGTAGGGCCCACACTTCTCGAGGACTTGAGCGGCGCCAGCCGGCAGGTCGACGAGCTCGACTCCCTCGGGATCGATCTACAGGCCGCCACTGAAGAGCTCCAGCAAGAGGGGCTCGAGAAGTTCGCGATGCCTTTCGATAGCCTGTTGGATACCCTGCGGAGCAAGCGTGATTCGTTGCTCACGGGCGTTTCCGTGCGCTCTGGAGTCGAATGAGGATCTGGATTCACGGTCGGACGTGTATCGGTAGCCCGAAATGAGAGGCGGGAATCCTTTTCAGGGCGGCAGAGGCGCTGGCTTCGGCGGCGATTTCGCCGGCCTCACCGGGCCGGTGCCGAGGGACCTGTGGATACTGCTCGGGGTGATCTTCGGTACCTTCACCCTCCAGTTCTTTCAGATTACCGAGTGGTTGCCTCGGCTGCTTCGCCTCACGCCCCTCGTCTGGCGCAGTGGATTCCTTTGGCAGTTGGTGACCTATCCCTTCATCGGCACTGGTGCACCCAATTTCTGGTTCGTGCTGGAGCTGCTCATCCTGTTTCTGTTCGGACGGAGCGTTCTCAGCCGACTCGGTAGCCGCGGATTCTGGAAGCTCTTGATGTCCGCGACTCTGGCAGCAGGAATCGCCGCGGTGCTGATCGGCGTGCTGGCGGATGTGATGGCGGGCCCGGGACCACCACCTGCGACGACCCTTGTTCTCATGCAGGGCCAGCGAATGGTGCTGACGATCCTGATCGCGGCCTTCGCGACGATGAACCAGAACGCCACGATCCTGCTGTTCTTCGTGCTGCCGATACAGGCGCGCTGGTTCCTGCTGCTCGAGATCCTCTTCGCCTTTCTCGGCTTCCTTTCCACTCATGATCTGGCTGGTTTCATCGGTCTGTGTGTGGCGGTGGGTTTCACTTACGGCGCTCTGACTGGGTGGCGAACCCAGAACTGGGTCCGAAGAACCAGGTTGGGCCTGCAGCAACGGTGGCTCAGCCTCAGGCTGAAGTGGATGCGAAAGAAACGCGGCATCCACGTCGTGCGCGACGACGATGACCGTCCTGGTCCCTGGCTTCACTGAGGGTCGGGAATTTTCCCGCGATTTACAGGCGTTTGAAGAGGTGAGCCTTTCCTGGCTCCGGCAGGGTTCCCATCGACACCGGGGAGAAGGACGGGGTCAGGTTTTCATTCGACAAATCCCCTGCCGCAGTACCTTACGTCACAAAGGAGAGTCATGTCGGATACGTTGACGTTGCCAGTACTTCCCCTCAGGGACACTGTCGTGTTCCCTGGGGTTACGACACCTATCGGTGCCGGGCGTCCCGGTACCCTGCGCGCAATTCAGGCCGTCTCCAGCTCGAAAGAGAAGCTGGTCTTCGCGGTATCCCAGCGAGAGAACCGCGAGACGGTGACTCCGGATCGTCTCCACACCATCGGCACAGTGGCGCGGATCGGTCAGCTGCAGAGAGTCACCGGCGGAGTGCAGTTTCTCCTGCATGGAGAGTACCGAGGTATAGCCTTGAGGATCAGCGATACCAATGGTGAATACCTGGAGGCCGTCGTCCGCCAGGCGGAAGAGATGTCACCGAGCGATCCGGCTGACGCGGCCTTCCTGGGGTTGCAGCGAGAGGTACGTGAAAGGGCCCTCGAGCTGGGGCAGAAGGCGGGGTTTCCTGAGGACGTCGTCAAACAGGTCCTGACCTCGGCCGAAAACCCGGCCCGCCTCGCCGATCTGGTCGCGGCTTACCTGGAAGTGCCGCACCTGGAGCGGCAGATGCTCCTCGAGACACTCTCGGTCGAGGAGCGACTGCGCCAGGTGCTGCTGCAGGTTCAGCGACAAATCGGGGTGCTCGACGCGCAGCAGGACATCAAGAGCAAGGTGCAGCGTGAGCTGGGTGACCGGCAGCGCGAGATGGTGCTTCGCGAGCAGCTCAAGGCGATTCAGGAGGAACTGGGTGAGACCGACGGAGACCCTGGTCTCGGGGAGCTCAAGAAGGGCCTGGATGCGTTGGATCTTCCCGCCGAAGCCCAGAAGGAGGTGGACCGGGAGCTCGATCGGTTGGAGCGGATGAACCGGGAGTCGATGGAGTACCAGGTCATCCGCACCTACCTCGAGAACGTCGCCGAGCTGCCCTGGAACACTCGCAGCGAAGACGATCTGGATCTCCACCGCGCGGACGACATCCTCGATGAGGACCACTACGGCCTGCAGGATGTCAAGGATCGGGTGTTGGAGTTCCTGGCGGTTCGTCAGCTGCAATCCGAACGGGATGTGCTCGAATCGGTGGTCGTCGAAAGTGACGACGAGCCGGCGGTTTTCCCTGATTTGGGGGAGAGTGAGGCAGACGCTCTTCCGGCTTTGACGGTTGACCAGAAAATCGACGACGAGTCGGCCTCGGGCCCTCGTCGTCCACCCGAGGAGGACAACAGCTCCAAAGGCCCGATCCTGCTGTTTGTCGGCCCACCAGGCGTCGGCAAGACCTCGATTGCGAAGTCGATCGCACGAGCCATGGGAAGGAAATACGTTCGAATCTCATTGGGGGGTGCGCGCGACGAGGCAGACATTCGGGGCCACCGCCGGACCTATGTTGGGGCCATGCCGGGTCGAATCCTCAAAGGGATGAAGCAAGCGGGCACGAAGAATCCGGTCTTTCTCCTCGACGAAGTCGACAAGCTGGGGGTTTCCTACCAGGGTGACCCGGCCAGCGCCCTGCTCGAGGTTCTGGACCCGGCGCAGAACGACAGCTTCGTCGACCACTATCTCGGCGTTCCTTTCGACCTTTCAGAGGTGCTGTTCGTCACCACCGCCAATTTCATCCAGAACATCCCGGGTCCTCTTCTGGACCGCATGGAGGTGGTCGAATTCACCGGCTACACGGAGCGGGAGAAGCTGGAGATCGCCAAGCGCTACCTGGTGCCTCGGCAGTTGATTGGCAACGCCCTGGACGAGGACCATCTGACCATCTCCGACGAGGCGTTGGCGGAGGTCATTGCGCACTACACCCGCGAGGCGGGTGTGCGGCAGCTCGAAAGGGAGATCGGTCGACTGGCTCGCAAAGTGGCTCGCAAGATCGCGACCAACGAAGTCGAGACTTTCAAGGTGGAACCGACGATCGTCAGCGATCTGCTGGGCCGGTCGAAGATCCATCCCGAGAAGATGTCACGCGAGGACCAGGTCGGAGTGGCGACAGGTATGTTCTATACACCAGTCGGCGGCGACATCATGTTCGTCGAAGTCAGCACCATGCGTGGCAAGGGTGAGCTGGTTTTGACGGGTCAGCTGGGTGATGTGATGAAGGAGTCGGCCAGGGCCGCCTGGAGCTACGCCCGATCCCATGCCTCGGAGCTCGGTATTCCCGAGGAGATCTTCGAGCAGATGGATGCCCACATCCACTGTCCGGCGGGTGCGATTCCGAAGGATGGCCCTTCGGCTGGTGTCACGATGGCCACGGCGCTGGTGTCGGCGCTCTCCGGCCGCTCCGCTAGGCACGACATAGCAATGACTGGCGAGATCACGCTCTCCGGCAGGGTGCTACCCATCGGCGGTGTCAAGGAAAAGGTGTTGGGGGCAGTTCGGGCCGGTATCTATCGGATTGTTCTGCCGGCCGAAAACGAAGCGGATCTCGATGACCTGCCGGATGACGTCAAGGACCGCCTGGAGGTCATCGCGGTCGATGAGCTGGGTGAGGTGTTGGGGCCCGCCATTCAGGGTGGCTCATTCGAGGACGGCAAGCTCCTGTTCAGCGAACTCGAGAGCGGTCGACCGGCACGAGCCCCCAAACAGCTCCAGCACTGAGGCGGACTGAAGAGATCCCGTATACTTCCGCCGTCATCGACATCTGGCGGAAGATCTGCTGTGTTGACTCGAGTCATCAAGATCCTGGCCTTGGCCGCCATGGCAGCCGGCTCGTTCGGCTCGTCTGCGGGTGCGCAGGAAAAACAGGCCCTCAAGCTGGAGAACGCCAGGCTCGTCTATGAGGAGATGATCGACGAGCGGGAAGGGGGTGTCCCGCCCTCTCTCAGGGCGGATGCCAAGTGCGTCGCCGTCATTCCTCATGTCGTCAAGGGTGGATTTCTGGTCGGGGGACGTCACGGCAATGGGGTCATGAGCTGCCGCGATGACGCGGGCGTTTGGAGCCCACCTGTCTTCATCGAGATCAAAGGCGTCAGCCTGGGTTTGCAGGTCGGTGGGCAATCCAGCGATCTGGTGCTCTTCTTCATGTCCGAAAAGGCTGCCCGCTCGCTGATGACCAGTAAGTTCACCCTCGGAGGTGACGCCAGTGTGGCAGCTGGGCCCGTCGGCAGGGAGACGCAGCCCAATTCGGACCCGAACGTCAAGGCGGAGATCTACTCCTACGCCAGAGTCCGGGGACTGTTCGCCGGAGTCTCACTTCAAGGAAGTCATCTGGCTCCCGATCAGAAGGCTATCGAAAGCTACTACGGCGAACGTATCTTCCCGGAGAAGATCGTCTTCGAGCACAGAGTCCCCAGAAACCCTCCCGAAGCCCGGGCCTTCGCGGAGTCGCTGCCCTGAGACACTGAAGGGCTTAGGGGCTTAGGGGCTTGGGGTCTTGGGGTCTTGGGGTCCTGGGGTCTTGGGGTCCTGGGGTCTTGCTGAGGTTTCTCAGTCTTCCTCCAGGTCCTGCAGGCGCTTTTCGGCTTGCTGAATCTCCAACTTCAGTCGTCCGATGGCGATTTCGACCTCTGCCAGCTGATCCTGAAGGGACCGTTTCTGAATGGCGAGACGCTTGTCGTGACTCTGGAGCCAACGCAAGGAAGTGCGGAGTCGCTCAGCCGCGTCCTGGCTTGGGTCTACCACTCCCTGCGGTCACTTTCCGGGCTCGGCGCGATCACTTTTTGCGTGCCTCCTTCTGCAGGCCCTCGATCAGGAGTCGCTCCTCTTCCAGCGGTGTTCTCATGCACAGGGCCCGATGGTCGTAGGTGTAAGAGAACGCACCTGAGAAGGGCTTGCTGAACTGGAAGTTGAAGTTCCATGCGGACTTTTCGTCCTTGCTCGTCGAGCTCCACGGGCAGCAAGCCGTAAGCTGAAATTTGACCGGTAGATTGTAGGCACCCTTGGCCATCGGCCGCAGCAGCGACTCGAGCGCTTCGAGGCTCGGCAGAGCCCAGTCGTCGTAGCCTGCGAGCAAGAGACCATCGCAGTACGTTGCAGCGCGGCGCCAATCAATGTCGCGACCGTTGTCTTGGGTCGCCCAGAGGAACCCGGTGCTCGGATCCAGGTAGACGCGATCGACCCTCTCTTCCTCGATCTGAAGCTGCGCGAGGTCCTCGACGATCGCCTCGATAAAGGCCCTGGAAACGAAGGGTGCCAAAAGAGGGTCTAGGTCCTCTGCTTCACTAGGGACCGGCGTCTGGGCTGCGGCGATAGATATCGGGCCGATCAAGGCCAGAGCCAGGAAGATCGTGGATCGATTGCGGCAACAGGACGGACGAGGAACCATGGATCGGTGCAATGGCGGGCCTAGGCGAGTCTCTGCGGGCTTGGTCGAGTCGGTCGATTCTTCCGAGATTGTAGCCGATATCGTTGATCGCTGGTCCGGGTGGAAGCGGGTCTGGAGGCCTCACGGATAACGACATCCGGAATGCGTGCATGGCCTGCCTGAGTCACCAACCAGCGGCTGGCCCTATGTTACGATCATCGGCTCGGTGCAAGCCATGAATGGACCTCGGCGAAACGAGTTGATTGGCGAGACTCTGCGACGATTCGTGCGTCGTGGGGCGAAGACTCATCTGTCGAAGCTCCTGGGAAAGACGAGGCCTGAGGATGTTGCGCTCCAGTTTCCCCGCTTGACACCGGCCGAGCAGCTCGAGGTCTTCGAGATCCTGATCGAAGACTACCCGGACAGTGCCGGAGCAGTTCTCGTCGAGTTGGAGCCGCAACAGCAACAGGCGGTGCTCGAGGCGCTGGACCGGCAGAAGATCGCGCGAGTCCTGTCGGACATGTCTGTCGACGATGCCGTCTCGCTGGTCGACTCGCTGCCGCCAGATCTCAGGGACAAGCTGCTCGAGATCGTCGATCTGCGCAACCTAGCTGAGCTTCAGACCCATCTGACCTTCGGCGACGACACGGCTGGGCGTTTGATGGACACCGCGTTTCTGGCGCTCGAGGAGACTTTGACTGTCGCTGAAGCCATTGGCGAGGTGCAGAGATCGTCCGAGCTCGACAACGTTTTCTATCTCTACATCGTGGATGGCGAGCACCACCTCGTAGGGGTGACGTCTTTGAGACAGTTGCTGCTCTCCCGGCCGGAGAGGACGCTGGGGGAAGTGATGACCCGGTCGGTCATCAAGGTGCATACCGACACCGATCAGGAGGAGGTTGCACAACTTGCGGCCCGGTACAACCTGCTGGCAATGCCGGTCACCGACGACTCCAACCATCTTGCCGGGATCGTGACCCTGGACGACATCATCGATGTCGTCGAAGAGGAGGCGAACGAGGATTTCTTCAAGATGGTGGGCACCACCGATGACGAGCTGGTGTACCAGGATCGCTCCTTCAAGGTGGCCGGCTTCCGCCTACCCTGGTTGTTGATCAACATGGCCGGCCTGTTGTTGGCCGGAGCTCTGATCGGCATGTTCGAGGTGACCTGGAAGGAAGCTGCTTTGCTGGTGACCTTCGTGCCCGTCGTGATGGGCATGGGCGGAAACATAGGCTCGCAGACTTCCACGATCGCAGTGCGGGGTCTGGCCACCGGCCGAATCGTGATCGGCGAGTCCGTCCGTCGCTTTCTCTGGCAGCAGTTCAAAGTCGGCTCTATCCTGGCCGTCGTTTGCGCCGCCCTGATCGGCGTCGGCGCCATGATCTGGGGAGCGAACTCCGCCTACGGCCTGGTTGTCGGTCTTTCTTTGTTTCTCGTCTTGATGCTCGCCTCGGTCAACGGTGCAATGATTCCAATACTCTTCGAACGGTTGGGAGTGGATCCGGCGGTGGCGGCCGGCCCCTTGGTGACCACTTCTAACGACATTACCGGTATTCTCATCTTCTTCGGCCTCGCTTCGATGTTCATCGAGCTCCTGGTGAGGTAGGCCGAGCCTCACTTCGCGGGATTCGCAACTACTGGAACGAGAGATGGAGCTGCGCAGCGCAGAGGCGCTTCTACTGGATGTCGTGGATCTCCACGACTACGATCGCATCGTGACTTTCTTGACTCGTGAGTGGGGCAAGAAGCGAGGGGTAGCAAAAGGGGCGCGCCGGAAGCACAGTCGATTCGGGGGCCAGCTACAGCCCCTTGGCAAAGCTCGTGTGGAGTGGATGGAAAAGGACAACCGGGACCTTGTGAGAATCTCGTCAGTCGAGCTCCAAAGGAGCGCGCGTCACCTGCAACAGGATCTCGAAGGGCTCCTGTTGAGCGCCTATCTGGCTGACCACATTCAGGAGTTCGTGCAGGAGAACGAGGCGAGTGATTTGTTCTTCCGATTGTTGGACTCCACGGTGCAGGCATTGGCCGGGGGGGTGGATCGCCACCTGGCAACGCGATACTTCGAGGCCTGGGTACTCCGGCTAGCGGGGATCTTCCCAGCTCCGGAGAGCTGTCCGCAGTGCGGCCGGGTTCTGGAGGTCTCTGGGGTGGTGCTGCTCGCCAGTGGTGAGTCCCTGGTTTGCAGATCCTGCGCGCGGACGGAGGCGAGGGCCAGGAACGTCTCACCGCAAGCTGTGGAGTTTCTCCGCCGCATCGATGGAGTGAAGCTGGTAGACCTGGATCACGTTCGCCCAACCATCTCGACGCTGGACGAAGTCGAGCAGATCTGCACCAAGGTGCGGAGGAGTTTTCTGCAAAAAGAGCTCAGGAGTTATCAAGTGATCCGTGAGACGATCTCGGGGTTGCCCGGCAATCCGGCTCCCCCTGCCGAGGATTATTGAGTGGAAATCAAGAACGTGCAGAGTTTTCAAGAGTTGATTCTTCGACTGCAGGCCTTCTGGGCAGAGCGCGGATGCGTCGTGCAGCAGCCCTACGACCTGGAAGTCGGGGCAGGCACCATGCACCCCGATACCTTCCTGCGTGTTCTTGGGCCCGAGCCGTGGAAGGTTGCCTACGTTCAACCCTCGAGGCGCCCAGCCGACGCACGGTACGGAGAGAACCCGTTCCGGCTTGGCAAGCACTATCAGCTTCAGGTCGTCCTGAAGCCTTCGCCCAAGGACGTGCAAGCGGTCTATATCGACAGTCTCCGGGCGCTCGGTGTCGATCTCGAAATTCACGACCTGCGGTTCGAGGAGGACAACTGGGAAGCCCCCACCCTCGGCGCCTGGGGAGTCGGCTGGCAGGTCATGCTGGACGGCATGGAGATAACCCAATTCACCTACTTTCAGCAGGCTGGGGGCATCGAGCTGGAGCCGATCAGCGCCGAGATTACGTATGGTCTCGAGCGGATCACCATGTTCCTGGGGCTGTCGCGAAGCGTCTACGATGTCGATTGGGTGCCGGGTGGCGTGGACTACGGCCTCGTGCGCCATCAGGACGAAGTGGAATTCTCGAAGTACTACTTCGAAGTAGCCGATGTGGGCTTCCTGAAAGCGCAGTTCGAGGGCAATGAGACGGAAGCCAAGCGCTGTCTGGAGGCTGATTTGGTGCTGCCCGCCTATGAGTGCGCGCTGAAGTGCTCGCACTTGTTCAACGTGATGGATGCACGGGGAGCGGTCTCTGTCACCGAACGGGTGGCCCTGATCAAGCGGGTGCGCAACCTGGCTGTCGCCTGTGCTCGTGAGTACGTGGTCAGTCGCGAGAAGCTCGGATTTCCACTCCTCGCGACAACCGAAGAGTCACCTCTCGAGAATAAGGAGGTAAACAATGGCCGGGAGTGAGTTTCTCCTCGAGGTACGCAGTGAAGAGATCCCGGCCAGGCTGCTGCAGCCGGCCATTCAGGAGCTGGCGACCCGCCTGTTCGCAGAGCTCATGGAGTTGAATCTGGCGCCGGCAGAGATGGAGACCGGCTTCACTCCTCGCCGGCTGATTCTCATGCTCAAAGGCCTACCCTCTCGAGAGGCCGACCGCGAAGAAGAGCTCGTAGGACCTCCCGTCAGGGCTGCATTCGACACAGAGGGTCTCCCGACACGGGCCGCGGAGGGGTTCGCCCGCAAGTGCGGCGTCGAAGTCGAAGCTCTGCAGCGGGTCGAAACCGACAAAGGCGAGTATCTGGCAGCTTCTCGCAAAGTAGTGGGGAAGGCCGTTTCCGAGGTACTAGCGCAGCTGGTGCCGCCCCTCGTCGAGGGGCTCAGCTGGGCCAAGACCATGCGGTGGGGTGTCGGTGAGGGACCGTGGGTGCGACCCATTCACGGCGTCGTGGCGCTGTGCGATGGCGAGGTGGTGCCCTGTCGTGTCTTCGATGTCGAGTCCGGGAGCGAGACCTCTGGCCATCCTGTGCTCTCGCCTCGTCCCTTCGCCATCAGAGGCGTCTCCGACTACCGTCGAAAAATGGCCAGACGTAAGATCGTCGTGCGGTTCGAAGAGCGACGTCGGAGAATCCAGGATCAACTCGAGGAGGCGGCGCAGAGTCTCGGTAGCGAACTGGTTGAGGATCAGGATCTGTTGGATCGTCTGACAGCGATTTGCGAGATTCCAGGTACGGTGGTGGGCAGGTTCGAGCCTGCTTTCCTTTCCCTCCCGCGTGAGGTGCTGATCACCAGCCTGCGGGACCATCAGAGCGCCTTTACGCTGGAGTCGGGAGGCATGCTGCTGCCGAGCTTCATCACGGTGATGGATCGCCCCGACGACCCGAAGGGCCGCGTCCGGGAGGGCAATGAGTGGGTCGTGGCGGCACGCCTCGAAGATGCCCGGTTCTTCTTCAACGAAGATGGCAAAACGAGCCTCGAGCAACGACGGGAGAAGCTGCAGCATCTCACGTTCCATGCAAAGCTCGGGAGCTACGCCGCCAAGACTGAGCGAATAGCCGAGCTGACGAAGGAAATCTGCGACTCGCAGGGCTGGAACGAACTGGTCGAAGACGCGAGTACGGCCTCGAACCTCTTGAAGGTGGACCTGACCTCGGAGATGGTCAAGGAGTTCACGTCCCTGCAAGGCATCGTAGGTGGTTTGTACGCCGAGCGAGAGCAGTATCCAGCCGAGGTGTGGCAGGCGATCTACGACCAGTATCTGCCGGCCTCCACCGAGGATGCGATACCGCGAGGGCGAGTCGGTCAAGCGACGGCTCTGGCGGATCGCATCGACACTCTCGTCGGAATGTTCGGGCTCGGTCTGATTCCGAGCGGCAGCCGCGACCCGTTCGGTTTGCGACGGGCAGGCCAGGGGGTGGTGCGAATCGTCCTGGAGTCAGAGATGCCCCTGGACCTGGATCTGATTGCGGCGAAGAGCGTACTGCTGTTTGGCGATCTCCTGGACCGCAGCGGTCAGGAGATCCTGTCGGATCTTCGCCTCTTTCTCCAGGACAGGATTCGCCACCTGCTGGGTCTTCGGGGCTACGCCTACGACACCATCGAGTCGGCGTTGGCCGCTGGCAGTTCCGATCTGCCCGACCTGCTGGCAAGGGTCGATGCCGTCCACAAGGTTCGGGAAGAGTCGGACTTCCTGTCGGTGGTGCTGGCAGCCAAGCGCATCGCGAACATCCTTCGCGAAGCTCCGGATGAGGACCTGGTGGAAGCCCGCCTGAAAGAGCCGGCCGAGCGGGATCTTCACGGGGCAGCCAACACCCTGCGCAACGATATCGACCGGGCCGAGAAACAGGCAGACTACGAGCAGTGCCTGCGAGCTATTGCCAAGCTTTCAGAGCCGCTGGACAGGTTCTTTGTCGAAGTCCTGGTCATGGATGAGAATCGCGAATTGAGGAACAACCGCATCGCGCTCCTGCAAGCGATCCAGCGAATGATCTCGCGTACAGCACGCCTGACCGAAGTCGTGGTGGACAAGAGCGAGCACCGCGATCGAGGGGAGTCCAAGTCGTCCGATTAGCGTCGCACGAAGGTCTATTTTTTTCGTCAACTGAAGCGAGAGGGAAATCATGAGTGAAAAGTGGATCTATTTCTTTGGCGATGGAAGTGCCGAAGGTAGTGGTGATCAAAAGGAGCTACTGGGTGGCAAGGGTGCCGGTCTGGCCGAGATGAGCGGTCTCGGGATTCCGGTGCCGCCGGGTTTTACGCTGACGACCGAAGCGTGTATCCGCTACCACGCCAGCGACAAGAACTACCCGCAAGGCCTGGAGTCGCAGTTCGCGGAGCATCTGCACCGTTTGGAGGAGCTACAGGGGCGCAAATTCGGCGATCCGCAGAATCCTCTTCTGCTATCCGTTCGATCTGGTGGCCCCGTATCCATGCCAGGCATGATGGACACTGTGCTGAATCTGGGCCTGAATCGCGAGATCGTCGACGCCCAGATAGCCGCGGGTGTCGATCCCCGATTCATCCGTGACTGCTACCGACGTCTACTGACCATGTATGGTGATGTGGTCCTCGGGGTCCCCCACGCGCTCTTCGAAGAGGTGCTGGCCGAAGTTCGCCGGGAAGAAGGGGTCGAGACGGACTACGAGATCTCGGCTGACGGTCTGGAGCGGATCGTCGGCGCCTTCGAAGAGATCATCGAGCGCCACGGCAAACCTTTCCCGAAGGAGCCGATAGACCAGCTCTGGGGCGGTGTTCGAGCGGTTTTCGATAGCTGGAATGTCCAAAGGGCGCGGGACTATCGTCGTCTCCACGGTCTGTCCGAAGACTCGGGCACAGGTGTCAACGTGCAGACGATGGTGTTCGGCAATCTCGGTCCCGACTGTGCAACCGGGGTGGCCTTCACGCGTGACCCGGCGACTGGCGAGAGCAGGATCTATGGCGAGTACCTGGTCAACGCCCAGGGAGAGGATGTCGTGGCCGGAACCCGCACACCTCATGCCATTGCTCCCCGCGATGAGTCGGGTGGCCTGGGTGACGATTTTCCCGAGGCCTTCGCGACCTTGGAGCAGGTCTGTGCCAACCTGGAGGACCATCGCCGGGACATGCAGGACGTGGAGTTCACCATCGAGCACGGCAAGCTGTACATGCTGCAAACGCGGGACGGCAAGCGTACCGGAGCGGCAGCAGTTCGTGTCGCCGTGGATATGGTGGAGGAAGGGAGGATCAGTCAGCAGGAAGCGCTGTCGAGAGTGGTGCCGGAGCAACTGAACCAACTTCTGGCACCAGTGTTCGATCCGGAGGAAAAGCAGCAGGCGGTGTCCGGCGACCGACTGCTCGCCAAGGGGCTCGCGGCCGGGCCGGGCGCGGCTTCGGGCCGGATCGCCCTTTCCGCCGAAAGAGCGGCCGAGATGGCCGGTACCGGACCGGTGCTGTTGGTCCGCGATGAGACCTCGCCCGAGGACATCGTCGGCATGCACGCTTCGGCGGGCATTCTCACCAGCCGCGGAGGTATGACGTCTCATGCGGCGGTGGTGGCTCGCGGCCTTGGCAAGCCTTGCATCGTCGGCGCCGGGGCGCTCACCGTCCACGAGGACAAGGGTGAGCTCAGCGTCGGCGGCCAGCTCTTCAGAGAAGGCGATGAGCTCTCCATCGATGGCACGACGGGAGAGGTCATCGCTGGCAAACTGGCGCCACGTCCCTCCGAGGTGCTGCGAGTCTTGTTGGAAGGCAAGGAAGCCGAATCGCCTACTGTCCATGCCTTTACCAAGATACTGACCTGGGCGGATGAGGAACGAAGAATGAAGGTGCGGGCCAACGCCGACACACCGCATGATGCGCAAGTGGCGCGCTCACTGGGCGCCGAGGGAATCGGCCTGTGCCGGACAGAGCACATGTTCTTCGAAGAGGACCGGCTGCCTTGGGTCAGACAGTTGATCTTGGCGCAGGAGGAGGAACAGAGAGACGCCGCGCTGGCCCATCTGCTGCCGGTACAGCAGGAGGACTTCGTCGGCATCTTCGAGGCCATGAACGGTCTGCCAGTTACAGTTCGATTGCTCGATCCTCCGTTGCACGAGTTTCTGCCACACGATCCCAAGGCGATCGAACAGGTTGCCGACCAGATGGGGATCTCTCCCGCCGACGTGAAGGCGAAGTCGGAGGCGCTCAGCGAGTTCAATCCCATGCTGGGTCATCGGGGGTGTCGCCTCGGCCTGACCTCACCGGAGATCTACGACATGCAGGTGGAGGCCATCGTGCGCGCCGCCTGCGCCTTGAGTGGGCAGGGCCGGGACCCACGACCGGAGATCATGGTCCCCCTGGTTGGCAGCGAAGAGGAGATGGCCCGACTGCGAGAGCGTATCGAAGGAGTCGTCCAACGGGTCAAGGAAGAGCTCGGGGCAGAGCTGGAAATACCCATCGGCACGATGATCGAGGTTCCACGTGCCGCCCTGGTGGCGGACCGGATCGCCCTCTTTGCCGACTTCTTTTCGTTCGGCACCAACGACCTGACCCAGATGGCCTACGGTTTCTCACGCGACGACGCGAGCCGCTTCTTGCCCGACTATCTCGAATCGGGGATTCTGTCGACGGATCCGTTCGAACGGTTGGATGTCGAGGGTGTCGGGCAGTTGGTCTCCTTGGCCTGCGAGCGGGGACGTCAAACCCAGAGCGACCTCAAGATTGGCATCTGTGGCGAGCATGGTGGTGAATCGCACTCCATCGACTTTTTCGAGACGTGTGGACTCGACTACGTTTCCTGCTCGCCCTACCGGGTGCCGATAGCCCGTCTCGCAGCGGCCCGCGCCAGAATGAGCCAGACCTGACCGTTGCGGCTGAGGTGCGGAACCAACGGGCCTTTGATAGTCGGCCTGGAGCGGATCCTTGGTTTTGGATTGTGTGAACGGATTGTGACAACTGGCCGACAGCACGCCGCTTGTGGTGCGGTTGTGGTACAACGCTTGATAAGAGCGGGTCCAGCAGGGCTTGTGGTTGCTGCCCGGCGGATCTCGACAATAGGAAGGAGTCAAACATATGCATCCCATTCGAGTGGGTCTTGCGGGTTTTGGCAGGATCGGTCGAAACCTGTTTCGGATCCTTTACAAAAACCCTGACGTTCGAATCAGCGCCATCAGCGATACAGCCGACCATGCGGCGCTCGAGTACCTCATTCGGTTCGACACGATCTTCGGGCGCTTTCCAGAGGAGTTGAGCGTCAAGGAAGGCAACCTCTATGTCCACGGCCAACAGATCCCTATGTTCTCGGGACAGCGCCCGGGCGATGTCCCCTGGGGCGCCCTTGGGATCGACGTCGTCGTCGAGGCGACCGGGCAACAGCGCACCCGCGAGGAGTTGGAGGGACACCTGGAAGCCGGCGCCAAGGCGGTGATCCTCTGCGCCCCTCCGAAGGACCCACCCGACATCACCATCGTCATGGGCGTCAATGATCAGAACCTCCGACTCGAGGATCGGATCATCTCCAACGCTTCATGTACGGCTCACTGCGCGGCACCGGTGATCAAGATCCTGCACGAGGCATTCGGGATCGAGAGGGCTTTTCTGAACACGGTTCACGCCTACACCAACCAGCAGCGCCTGGCGGATGTGCCGGCCAAAGATCCGCGTCGCGGCAGAGCGGCGGCGGAGAACATCATCCCGCAACGCACCAACTCGGCGCAGATGATCATGGGCCTGATCCCGGAGCTCGAAGGCCGGGTCATCGGGGAAGCGATGAATGTCCCGGTGCCGAATGGTTCTTGCGTTGACCTGGTCTGCTGGCACGAGAAACCGGTTTCGGTTACGGCCGTCAACGAAGTGATCCGGACGGCTGCGTCCTCCTCACATTGGGTCGAGATTCTGCACTACGAAGACGATCCGATTGTCTCAACGGACATCATCCGAAGTCCCTTCTCCAGCACCTTCGATTCCCTTGCCACCATGGTCTTGAAAGGTGAGGTGTCAAAGACTCTCTCCTGGTATGACAACGGTTGGGGCTATGCCCACAGGGTGGTGGACCTGATTCGCTGTTGGATGGGTCTGCAACAAGAAGCAAAGGAGGTTGCCTGATGGCACTGCGCGTAGGCATCAACGGCTTCGGTCGTATCGGCAGGAGCGTCTTCCGGATCCTCAGCGATCGGGACGATATCGAGGTGGTGGCAGTCAACGATCTGTACGAGAACCAGCAGTTGGCCTATCTCTTGAAGTACGACACGGTCATGGGAGTGCTGGACAAGGAGGTCTCGATCGACGGCGATCAGATGTTCGTCGATGGAGACCGAATCGCGATGATCGATGAGATGAACCCCGCTGATCTGCCGTGGGCCGATCTGGGGATCGACATTGTCGTCGAATCTACAGGTGTCTTCCGTTCGCGAGAGCAGTTGGAGAAGCACCTGGAGGCGGGGGCCAAGAAAGTCATTCTCACTGTCCCACCGAAGGACGAGATCGACGCCACCATCGTCTTGGGGGTCAACGACGAGGATCTCGACCCGACGGATCGGATCGTCTCCAACGCCTCCTGCACGACGAATTGTCTGGCACCCATTGCCAAGATTCTCGATGACTCTTTCGGGCTCGAGGAGGGGTTCCTGACCACGGTCCATGCCTATACCAACGACCAACGGTTGGCCGATGTACCGCACAAGGATCGGCGGCGAAGTCGCGCCGCGGCGGAGAACATTATTCCGACGACTACAGGCGCAGCGCGGGCCGTAGGCAAGGTGCTGCCTCATCTGGACGGCAAGCTCGACGGCATGGCCATGAGAGTGCCGGTGCCGGATGGCTCCATCGTGGATTTTGTCTGCCGCTTCGCTGCCACGCCCTCCCGTGAAGAGATCAATGCCGCTGTCCGGGAGGCTGCCGAAGGTCCGATGAAGAGGGTCGTCGAGTACAGCGAAGTGCCCTTGGTTTCCAGCGACATCATCGGCAACCCGCACTCGTCGATTTTCGACGCCCTGTCCACGGCTACACAGGGCGAGGGATTCGCCAAGGTAGTCTCCTGGTATGACAACGAGTGGGGCTACTCGAATCGGGTCGTGGATCTGATGGAGCGGCTGATGGAGATCGATGGCTGACATGGCCGGGAATCGATAGGAATAGCAGGCCGGTTGTCCGGGGCGCTTGATCACCTGGCTCGCTTGGTCGAGAATGGCTTGGGGCCTCTCCATGGCGCGCCGCGGGCGAGTGGTGTCGTCAATCACAGGAAGCCGGAGGTAGTGGTATGGACAAGGTGGTGACCGCGATTCTCGGTGGGGGACAGGGTTCACGCCTGGCACCCCTCACCCGTTACCGCGCCAAGCCGGCGGTTCCGGTGGCGGGCAAGTTCCGTCTCATCGATATTCCCATTAGCAACAGCCTGCACGCCGGAATTGACCGGATCTACGTTCTGACGCAGTTCAACAGCGCCTCATTGCATCGTCATATCGCCCAGTCCTACCGATTCGATGTCTTCAGCAGCGGTTTCGTGAATATTCTGGCAGCCGAGCAGAGTGTCTCGAATCGGGATTGGTATCAAGGCACTGCCGACGCTGTGCGCCAGAATCTCCCGCGACTGATCTACAAGAGGCCGTCGGAAGTTCTGGTGCTGTCGGGCGATCAGCTCTACCTCATGGCTCTGCGCAGCTTTGTCGAGTGGCACCGGGCCAACCTGGCGGACCTCACCGTGGCGGTCAAGGCAGTGCCACGTGAACAAGCCCACGCCTTCGGTGTGATGAAGATCGATTCCCAGGGACAGATCATCGATTTTGTCGAGAAGCCCCAGGATGCGGCTCAGATCGAGCAGCTGGTGGTTCCGACACAGACGCTCGAGCGCCTCGGATTCCCTCCCGATCCGGACCAGTGTCTGGCCAGCATGGGGATCTATGTCTTCAAGCCGGCCGTCCTGAAGGCGCTACTGGACGGTACATCGGCAACCGATTTCGGGCACGAGGTGATACCGACCGCAGTACCCGATCTGAGGGTCTTCGCGTTTGGCTATTCCGGATACTGGCGCGACATCGGAACGATCCCGGCCTTTCACCACGCCAACCTCGAGCTGACACAGAGTGTGCCACCCCTGGATCTCTACAGCCCGACAACACCGTTCTATACCCATCCCAGGTTCTTGCCAGGCACCAAGATCGACGACTGCTCAGTCCACCACTCGGTGATCTGTGAGGGCAGTGTCGTCTCGGGTGCGAGCGTCAGCAATTCGATTGTCGGGATCCGGTCGATGATCCGTGAAGGGACGGTCATCGACAGCACCGTAATGATGGGTGCGAACTTCTATGAATGGGAGTCCGACACTCCAGACACTCCCTTGGTCGGCATCGGTCGCAACTGCACGATTCGCAATGCGATCATCGATCTGGATTCGAGCATCGGAGACGGAGTTCAGCTGATCAACGAAGCCGGTCGCGATGAGGTGATCGAGGAAGACTTCGCGATTCGGGGCGGAGTCATCGTCGTTCCAAGGGGCTCTTCGATACCCAATGGGACGGTCATCTGATATCGCTCGGCGATGAAGCTCTTCCTGTCTGATCCTATGCGCCGGCAGCTCGGATTCGACTCCGGGTTAGCGGGCTCTAAAGGTAGAGTCGAGCTTCGCACAGCGCAGGACAGCCGCGATCTGGCGTATCGGTTGAAGTTGATCGCCAGGGACAAGGGTGCCTCCGCCGCGGCGCCCAGTGGCGGCACGCTCCACGGCCTGGCTCTTCTGGAAGAGGTCTGGCAGAGGTTGATCGGACGCTATTTGCAGAGCCGAGATTCGAGGTTCCTCCATCGGGCTCTCGAAGTCTTGGCGCTGCAGTTGGGCGACGAGGTACTGCAGCAAGTGCTCGACCGATTTGCGGCGGACTTCCTGGCCCTGGACGCAGAGACTGAGGTGGATGGAGGATTCGGCTGGGCAGCCGGCCGGCAGGGTAGCGAGCGCCAGGAGGTCTTCAGGGAGCTGCTGATCTTCTGGTTGATCCACTCGAATCCTGCAGTCCAGCCTCAGATAGGACTGCTGCATGACTGCGACTTCGCTCACGGTCCCCTATTCGAGAGCTTCATGTCAGCCGTGCAGGAGTTTCTTGCCAGCCTCCCGGGTCTCGACGAGCAGGACGGGAGCCTGCTCGGCATGCTGTTGGCCCCATATCGCGCAGCTCCCGACTCCATCGGTCAGCAACTCCGCATGTTGCTGGCTCGATGGGGCCGGCTGCTGAGTGGTCTCGAAGCTCAGATTCAGTTGGGCATCGACGTCCTCACGGAGGAAGAGGTTCCCAGGTTCGCAGGGGGTGCCGGTCCGAGTCAGGCGCCCTCGCTGCCCGCCGAGTCGGATGGAAGTCAGGCGAGCTACAGCCAGGACAGAGACTGGATGCCGGAGCTGGTGCTGATCGCCAAGAACGTCTTCGTCTGGCTCGATCAGATCTCCAAGTCTCATGGCCGGCCGATCCACCGGCTCGACGAGGTCCCCGACCAAGCTCTGGAGAGCCTGGCCCGCTCTGGTTTTACCGGTCTTTGGTTGATCGGCATCTGGGAACGCAGCCTCGCTTCCGAGCGCATCAAGCGCCAGGCGGGCAATCCTGAAGCCATGGCCTCGGCCTATTCCTTGAGGCGATACCAGGTCGCCGAGAACCTCGGTGGCGATACTGCGCTGGATATGCTGAAGGACCGCGCCGCGAGACATGGGATCCGACTCGCGGCCGATATGGTCCCGAACCATACGGGAATCGACTCCGATTGGCTCCTGGACCACCCTGATTGGTTCTTGGGCGAAGCGACCTGCCCCTTTCCAGGCTACAGCTTCCAGGGTCCAGATCTTTCGCCTTCGCCTGGAGTCGGGATCTTCCTGGAAGACCACTACTGGGACCGCAGCGATGCCGCGGTGGTCTTCAAGCGCCTCGATCGCAGCAACGGCGAGAGTCAGTTCATCTACCACGGCAACGACGGAACCTCGATGCCTTGGAATGACACGGCCCAGCTGGACTATCTCAACGCCGAGCTGCGGGAAGTCGTGATCAACACCATCGTCAGAGTGGCGCGCCAGTTCCCGGTAATTCGCTTCGATGCGGCCATGACTTTGGCGAAAAAGCACTTTCACCGCTTGTGGTTCCCGGCTCCGGGTGACTCGGGTGCCATTCCTTCGCGCGCCGAGCGAGGACTGTCGAATGCCGAGTTCGACCGTTACATGCCGAAGGAGTTCTGGCGCGAAGTCGTGGACCGGGTCAACGTCGAAGCACCCGACACCCTGCTCATGGCCGAGGCCTTCTGGTTGATGGAGGGCTACTTCGTCCGCTCACTCGGCATGCACCGCGTCTACAACAGTGCCTTCATGAACATGCTCAGGGACCGGAAGAACGCAGAGTACAGAGCGCTCGTCCAGGAGACCCTGGAGTACGATCCGCGGATCCTCGGACGCTATGTCAACTTCATGAGCAATCCGGACGAGGCGACGGCGGTCGAGCAGTTTGGGCGGGAAGATTTCTACTTCGGTGTTTGTACGTTGATGGCGACACTTCCCGGCCTACCCATGTTCGGCCACGGCCAGGTCGAGGGCCTGGGCGAGAAGTACGGCATGGAGTACGCCCAGGCCTACCAGGACGAGCAGCCTGATGAGGCGATGATGGCGCGCCATCAATTGCAAATAGCCCCCTTGCTGCACCGCCGAGAGCTCTTCGCCGGGGTCGAGAAGTTCCTGTTCTTCGATTGTCTCGACAGCAGGGGTAGCGTCAACGAGGACGTTTTCGCCTTTGCCAACGGGAGCGACGAGGAACGGATTGTTGTGTTGTTCAACAACAGCGTGACAGCGACCAGAGTTCGCCTGCACGAGTCGGCACCCTTCCGCGATACAACCTCGGGAGACGGCGCGGGTTCCGTGCGAACAGCAAGACTCAGCGAAGGCCTTGGGGTAGGCGCTGACCGGCGCCTCATGGTGCGTTTTCACGACCGGATTTCGGGTGAGGAGTTCCTGGTTCGATCCCAGGATCTGGAGTCCTGGGGCCTCAAGGTGGAGCTGGGTCCCTTTCAGTGTCGGGTGTACGAGAAATTCTCCGACCTCCGGGATCAGCAGGGCCGATGGGGACCTCTGGCTTCTCGCTTGGCAGGCCGCGGAGTCGGCAGTCTCGAGGCCGCCCTCAGGGACCTGGAGCTGGAGCCGCTGCGGATGGCCTTCGAGGAGGCTTTGCCGACCCAACTGATGAGCCGCTTGCTGGAGCTGCCCGAAGCCGGTACCGGGCTTCAGAGCCAACAGTGCGAACAGCAGTTGCAAGCTGGACTCGGAGGGCTGCTGGATTGGATCGCGCGCCGGTGGAGCCTGTCGCATGGCCACGAAACCGAGGCAGCCATCGGCGAGGCCTGGCTCAGAGCGGCGTTTTCCCTACTGGAGGAGCCTGAAGAGCCCGAGATGGAGAATCAGGACGGAGAGGATGCGGAAGAGGACGACCAGATTGGTTCGAAAGCCGCCCGAACCCTCCGCGAGTCCCCAGAGATACTGGTGGGATTGTGCGCCTGGATACTGGTTCAGGCGGCTTCGAAAGTCCTTCATCGCTCGATTGCCAACCGGGATCTAATCGGTGACTGGCAGCCCTCAGGGGGCGTCGAGGACCAATTGATCTCGCTGGGTGTTCCGCTTGTCAGAGCCCGTGGATTGTCGCGAACGCTGAGCTTCACGTTGCGCCGGCCGTGGCAGCAACCAGAGCCCCCGGCGACACCTCTCGAGCTGCTGGGTGGCTGGTTGGCCGATGACGAGGTCCGGCAGATCCTAGACGTCCATCGATACGAAACCGAGGAGTACTTGAGGAAGGAGGGGCTCGAGTTCCTCTTGGGCTGGATGTTCCTTCAGGCCCTGCTTCATGAGGAGGTTGGCGCCAGCCCAGACGATGCAGGTCAGGTAGCTCGGATCGAAGCCTGGTGGGAGTTGGTCAAC
>Ga0316192_10000267_pt1 | contig 36653 bp, 23 predicted proteins | sample MerIslwburrow_MG_FD_204931 | JGI IMG/M metagenome (GOLD analysis project Ga0316192, IMG submission 204931) | Coastal sediment microbial communities from Maine, United States - Merrow Island worm burrow | ecosystem: Environmental > Aquatic > Marine > Coastal > Sediment | place: USA: Maine...
CGTCATGCGAGTGATGTCGACGCCTTCGTAATCATCGAGGACGGCGAGTTCATCGTAGACGACCTGCACAGCGACATGGGACGTCTCGCCCTGAATGAAGCCGGCATTGACAACGTCGTCGGAGTGCACGAAGCCCCGGCCTTCAAACTCCCGTTGTGATGGGTCGAGCTGCATCTGCTCGGCGACGAGGTCCATCGCACGCCGCGCGCGCGATGCCGATAGTCCGATGTCATCTCCGTAAACACCCGCCGTACGTCGCGCCAGGCGTTCGTTCCGCGTATAGCCTACGAACCGCAATCGGGGATTTGTCTTGTCACTAACGTCCTCAAGCGAACGTGCGAGTACAGCAGTCAAGCCGTCTTTCAGCACTGGCTTGCCATCAATGAACTGCACGTCGGGAATACTGCCCCAGGGTGGATCGTAAACCTTCGTAAGCATTTCCGCGCCGGCGTCGCCAGGACAGAGCTGTGGCTCGTCGGGGAGTTCCTGCAATGGGTCGTCGTACCAGAACTCAACTTCAACGCGACGGTTCAACGCACGCCCACGTGCCGTATCGTTCGATGCGATCGGTTTCCCGGCGCCGCGTCCGTCACTCATGACAATATCGGTCGGCAGGTCGAGGTCATCCTGTACAGCCAGCGCAACGCGGCGAGCGCGCGCTTTCGACAGGCCGGAGTGATCACCGTAGATCCGTTCGACCCGTCCTTCCAGCGGTAACGCGTCTGTGTGACCGACAAATTTGACGACCACGTTTTGCTTGCCGCTGAGATTCGTGAATGCTTCCTGCACGCTGGTAACAAATTCCTCGCTCACGTCGATCGACTCTGCATCGAAATACAGCGGCGCGATCAGGTTCTGCACACGAGCACGACGAGCATGACCGTCAACGTAACGTAGCTTGCAGACGGTTTGCATGCGGCAAACTTTTAGTGTCTTCGCTTCCTGCTTCACCAGGACTTCTTCGAGCGTAGCCGTCTGGCGAACTTCGTCGTACCAGACCTCAACCTCGACCCGTCGGTTCTGTGCGCGACCAGCGGCCGTATCGTTGCTGGCCGCCGGGTTCAAATCGCCTTCCCAGGTGTAAGACACACCTTCAGGTGGCAGGGCCAGCGCTGTTTGCATGTATTCGGCAACCTCGCCGGCACGCTCCTGAGAGAGGCCGAGGTTATCGCCGTATATCGCGACCAGGCGTGCCGAAAGTGGCTGGTTGTCCGCATGACCGACCAGGTGCAGGCGCACATTCATACGATCGCGCATGCTTTCGAGGATCTCGCCCAGCGATGCGACGGTCGTACTCGGAATTTGCGCGACGCCCGTCTCGAAGTAGATCGGTGGCACCAGTCCGGTCAGCTTGATGGTTTCAAGGCCGTTGGCCAGTCCTTCGCGCAGCTCGATGGTATCGGAGACTTCGTGATCCACGCGTTCGGGGTCCTGGACCCACTGCATTATCGGCTCGTCAAGCGACAGGTGGCGTTCGACGGCCTCGCCCAGCGGCGCCTCATCGACGTCTTGGGCAAGCACCGCCAGCGGCAACAGCAGCATCGTCAGTGCAATCCGGAAATGCGTAACGTTCATCGTTCGCCCTCCCGCGTCTTTTTGGCCGGCTCGCCGAGACGCCAGTGCACTTCGGGCTCGATGACCAGGTCGTAGCAGCAGGCCATCTCTTCCCAGGCATCCTCAATTTGCTGTTTGAGTGCATTGAGTCGACGATCAACCAGGGAGGCCGATTCGACGTCGGCCACGTAGGAAAGTCGCAGCACCGACGGCGCGTTCTTCAACTCATCCAGCAACAGGTTGATGCGTGGCAGCCACTGCTGGCGCATTTCGACCGAGTCCGGCACGAACACGGCGTCCGCAATGTCGAGGCCAACTACCCGGTGAATCGAGGCACCGAAGTTGATGCGCAGTGCTTTACCACGAGTCGCCCTTTGCACCTGCACGGGCCGCGTTGATGGACGGTATCCGGTAGGCAGTGAGCGATCGTCAAGCTTCAGCACGAAGTTACTGCCGCGGCTCTCGTTGGGAACGATCGCACAGGTTACGTGGTAGCGACCCTGCTTGTCCGTGGTGGTCGCCAGGCCACGCGTTGTAACCAGGCGTACGCCGCCCAGGCCCGTTTCGTCGTTGTCCTGGTAGCCATTCCGATTGGCGTCATCGAATACCTTGCCCGTAATGTCCGTGCAGTCGAACGTTGGATCGGGAACGATACGCACGGTCGCCGAAGCCTCGGAAGACATGATGCCGCCCGTAATAGAGTTCATGGCCTGGGCACGATTGACGAATTCACCTTCGGTGACGCCTGCACCGACGGCGAGGAGTAATTTGATCTCGTGGCGTCCGTCCGTGGTGAGCAGCAGGTCATCCCAGGCCAGCTCGCGTTCATTGATGACAGGTTCCGCAGGTACGTTGTCAAAGCGTGCCGAACCGGTGACATAACGGAAGCCCGCCGGGAAACGATCGACTACAACCACGTTGTTGAGATCGGCGCCAAAGGAGTTGCTCACCGTGATCACGTAAGGCACGAGTTGCCCACGCGTGACGTTGAGCATGGGCGTCGTCTTGGTTATGGCAACCGCGCCGTCGAGGCGAGGGTCGAGCGGCAAGTGGTTGTTGAACAGCTGACTGGATCCCGGAACCTGGCTGTTGTCGAGTCTCAGGAACAGGTGGTAGCCAATAGCATTGCTGGTCGCGGCAACCGACGCCGGCGGTGCGAACTCGGACGCCTGCGCTTCACATGTCTGTGCGGTCAGGGTAACGGCATCGTTGACCCCGCCGACACAGGCAGGGACGTTGAACGGCAGCGTTGTGACATCCGATATCGGCGGAATCATCTGCGAGACGCCCGGCACATAGGTGGTGTCCGGCGCCAGCACCTGGATCAGGTAGTTCTCTGCGCTGGGACAACCCGGATCGGAGAAGTTAATGTCGAACTTGTAGTAGCCGTTCGCGATCGTAACCTGGCCCTGCTGGTTAGCATCGTCAAAGCATGCATTGGGTATCGGCTGACTGTTGCGTGGATCCAGCAAGGTCACGGTCGCGCCAGCTACCGGTGTGCGCGTAACGGAGTCGTACACCACGCCGTTGGGGTCAACCGGCATGTTGAGTGCAAGCAGGTTACTGCCCTCTTGCACGTCGATCTCGTCGATGCGCTGCTGGCCGTCGCTGAAGTCGGAATCCGTCTCACCCAGCAGTGCGGTGGTCGCGCTTGCACCAGGTGCGCTAAAGCTCAGACTGTAGAACTGACCGGATGCGTAGTTCGGGATGACATTGGTGAACAGGTAATGACCGTCCGCATCAGTCTGCGTGCTGCGAACGAATTGCCCGTCGAGCAGTAGATCGACCGTCCAGACCTCCAGCGGCCGTTCGGCGCCATCGTCGAGCGTGTTGTCGTGGTCGCCGTCGTGCCAGACATAGCCGCTCAGCATTCCGGCATCCGGCATGGCGCCAACATCGATCATGACCGTTGCTTCGGCTTGCTGTTGCGGGTCGTCCCAGTAGACGCGAGCCGTATTGACAATCGTCGTACCCTCGAGAAGATTCGGGTCAATCGTCGCCTGGAATCGCAAGGTGACAAACTCACCCGGCTCCAGGGGACCGTAGTCGGTGAAATAGTCGGCTGTAATTATTTGGCCAGCCACGCTAACGCCGATCGGCAGGCCGTTGAGTGTTGCCGACTGATCGACGTAGGCCAGGTAACCCGGATCGGTCTCGTCGAGATCATCACGAAGCAGAACGTAGAGTGCCGGAACATTACCGACGTTCTGCACAGTGACTGTGTATTCGAGTGTCGCGCCGGCGATCGCGGTACCGCCACCAACCACCGCTACGTCCTTCACGATAGAAAGTGTCTGCGCATCGCCGACCACCACGACGGTCGGTTCCGGACCGGTGGACGGATCTCCATCGCCATCCGTCAGAAGGTTGGCGACTTCAGCGCTATATACCGTGCCTTGATTGACGATCAGCGTGCCCCGCGGAACCAGGGCATCGACCAACATATCGAACTGCACCGTTGTCGATGCGCCCGGATCAAGCACGCCATTGTTGCCGACCGGGATTTGCGCTTCGAGTGGGAACACGCCGCCATCCGGCTGTCCGACGGGCGCGCCGTCGAGCAATGTCGAATTGGCGACGTAAGTTACATTGGCAGGCACGTTGTCGAGCAACTCGACCATCGTTGCCGGCACGCTGGCACTATTGTTGTAGATCGTAATTGTGTAACGCAGCGTATCGCCCGGATCGACGATCCCAGGTGACCCGTTATCAATTTGAAGAGCAGCGGATTTTTCAGCGAACAACAACGGGTAGTTGCCGACGACGTCACGCGTCGGGTCGTCGAGCACCTCGGTCCGCGGATCGTCGGATGGCACATCGGCCAGGCCATGATCGACGGCACTGACGAACGCCTGGTTCGAAATGATGGTGCCATCGGGCACGTCCGGGTAGACAACGACGTCGAACACTACGGTAAGTGCCGGATCGCCAACAGCTACATCACCCAGTGCAATGCCACCGATCAGGGGGGAGCCATTGGGACCATCCGCTACAGGGTTTCCGTCAAGCGTGGTGCTGTCAGCGACGTAGGTTGTGTTGCCCGGGACCATGTCAGCGAGGGTCACGTTGGTCGCGTTATCGCTGCCGTTATTCTGGACGGTTATCGTGTAGCGGAGTGTTTCACCGGCGAGCAATACGGTCGGGTCGCCATCGATATACGTCGAAATCTTGTCGATATCGAAGTACGGCGCCGACTGGATCAGGATCTCGGTCGGGTTTTCGTCACCGTCCACCGCAGGATCAGCGGCACCGTCGATATTCGGATCGTCACTGACCGCGACCGGGTTGCCACCGTAGAGAGCTTGCGACTGGTTAAGAACGATTGTGTCGTTGGCGATAACAGGCGCGAGCTGCACTTCAAATACGATTTCGAAACTGTCGCCAATACCGGAGAGGCTCAGCCCGCGAATATCGAGAAGCCCGGTTCCCGCAGCACCTCCATTCGGATCCGAGTTCGTATCGTCCGCGCCATCGGGAATCGACACCACCGTCAGAGTACCCGGCGCAAACGCCGGTAGCGCGTTCAGTCGATCCAGCTCGTCGATAATGTCGAAACTGTCGATGACCGTATCGTTGGCATTTTCTACACGCAGTGTGTAGCTGATCGTGTCACCTGGCGTGGCTACCGTAGCCGGATTCTCGCCCGTCGTGACATTCTCTGCGTACTTTTCGAAGATCAGGATTGGCGTGAAGACGGTGGTCGTGTGCGCATCCTCATGATCGAGTGTGTTCACCGTGCCGTCTGTAATTGTACGGTTGTACGTTCGTCCGGCCGGATCTGCCGGATCAAGACCAAACCACTCGGTTGCACCGGCTACGTTGGTCAAAGCCGTATTCTCAAGACTACCCGCGTCGGCCTGTGCCTCGTAGGTCACTATGAGGCGTTGGTCGGCCCCAATCGTCGTATCGCTGCTCTGCATGTTGAGCGTCAACACACAAGTCGGGTCGCCCGCAAATGTCGCGGTGAAGTCGGCCCCCTCGGTGAGGACGGGCGAGACTACCGTGATGCCGTCAGCCTCGAAAACCTGTGCCGTGATAGTTTGCGGCGACGCGTCACACATGCCGCCATCCGGATTGTTCGGTAGCAGGTCGGCCAGTGTCACGGCGTACGCGGGCGATTCACCGACATTGTGAACATCAAGCGTAAAGGTCTCCGGGAATCCGAGTCGGGTACGTAATGGACCAGTTTTCTCGAGAGTCAGGTCCGGTTCGACGACGGTCATCGGTTCGGTTGTACCCAGACCACCCGGCCTTTGGGTCGCTATGTCGTTATTGAGCAGGTTGTACGTGTATGAGGCGGTGTTGGTAAATGTCAGGCCTGCAACATTGGTTGCCGTGTCGGCCAGGCGCACGGTAATTTCGACAACGATCTGTTCGCCAGGCTGCAGATCGATGCCGTTGCCTACGCCTTCGATGACCAGGCTGGTCGGTGTCCCGTTGTTCTGCAACTGTCCGTTGAACGGTCCGGACAACACGGTGGCGCCCACGAACTCGAGGTCGGCGGCCGATGCACTCAGGTCGTCGAGAACGCGCACGTCGTATAGCGGCGCGCTGTGCGCCACCGAAGGAATGACTACCTGGTAGCTGAACTCCTCGCCGATTGTTGCGGTGGCCTGCGTATTCGCCTTGGTCAGGGCTTCGGGCGGTATGGTCTCAATCCAGACCTGCGTGGGGTCCTCGTCGCCTGCCACGGTCGGATCGGCCTGGCCGTTTACCGTCGGATCATCCGACACAGCCAAAGTCGCGCCCACGTCACTTTGCAGATCCGCCTGGTTGGTGACGATAGTGCCATCGAGAATCGCAGCCTGGAGCGTGATATCGAACTGGATCGTGACCTCACTGTAGGCTGGCAAATCAAGATCGCGAATGTCGAGAATACCGGCGGAATTGGTACCGCCGTTGGGATCCGTGTTGCTGGTATCGGCACCAGGGGGAATGGTTGAGGAAACGAGGCTCAGTGATCCGGGTGCGAATACGGCATTGCTATTCATCGCGCCCATGTCATCGTAGAACCTGAAGTTCGCCAACGGACCGTCCGTGGTCTGAAGGCGAATGCTGTAGCGCAGGATGTCTCCCGGTGCGGCGGTTGTCGCCGGAGAGATACCTGTCGTCAGGTTTTCGACCGTCTTTTCGAAGAACCAGCCGAACAGCCCAACCTCGACCGTATGCTCATCCTCGTGGTCCACCGTCGCGGGAGTACCGTCTGTCAGCGAACGCGAGTAGCCGATGCGATCAACGTTGCTGCTGTCGCCGTTATACCATTGTGTGACACCCGCGATGTTTGTTAGCTGTGCGCCGTTCTGGCTGTCCGCATCGAGCTGTGTCTGGTAGGAAATAACCAGTCGCTCATCCGGGCCGACCACCCCGGCGGCTGTGAGCATCATGAACGTCAGCTCACAATTCGGCGCTCCAGAGTAGTTGATCGTGTAATCGACCCCCGCAACCAGAGGGCCTTTTCCCGGAACCGGTGTGGAGCCGTCATTTGCGAACACCTGCGCACTCAGAATCTGTGGCGTTACATCGCACATGCCGCCACTCACACCGTCCGGCAGCAGGTCGCGGATCGTGAGGTCGAACGCATCACTGAGACCCGTATTGTGGACATCAAGTCCGAAAACACCCCACTCGCCCAGGTTGAGCGTGCGGCCGAGGCTTGCGGGACCGGTCTTGGTCATGACGAGGTCGGGCGCCGCAATCGTCAGTGGGTCGCTTATGCCCCACTCGCCCGGAAGCGGTTCGTAGAACACGCCATCGATCAGCCGGCCGAACTCCCATCGTGCCGTGTTAACGAACTGGGTGCCGGGTGCGTTTGCCGGTGTGTCTTCCAGGACGGCGGTGATCTCGATGACGATCTGTTCGGTTGCAGGGATCACCGGATCAAGGACGAAGTCGAGCAGCCCGTTCGTGTTGTCGAACGTGTGGCTCACCGGCGCGCCGCTGGCCTCCCAGTAGATGTCGTACCCAAGGAAGGTCAGGTCTACGCCAGTCTCGTTGAGGTCGTCCCAGAGATGGATGCTGTGCAGGTCGTTAACGGACCCGGTCCAGTCGATAACGGCATTGATGTCGCCGTTAGGGTCGAACAGGACAGGAATAGTCAGCGTGTAGGTGAATGGCACGCCGATTGCGGCCGTTGTCGTACCCGCCGGATTGCGCTTGTCGATCTTCTCGACCGGGATCAGCAGGTTCTGGCAACCCTCCTGGATCGTCGACGACGAGCCGTTCGTGAACCAGATCTTGTGATCGAGAACGGCACTACACGCCATTTGGCCCGTGTGCACGACATTGTCGAAGACGATCAGCCAGCGCTCGTTGTTCTGGCCCGGTTGTGTGAAGAACGAGAAGTTGGTGGTGAGTGGATTGCTCGCCGGGAAATTCCTTACCGTGCAGGTCTGGTCGATATTGACGTTCGACGGTGGATTCGGCGTAACGTATCCGTCGAGCGTACTGTTCGGGAAGTCGGAGCAACTGACGGCCTGTGCGTTCGCGGCGAAGGATGCGCCAAGAAGCACGAGCGCCGCGAACAGCCGGCTCACAAGCCGACCGCTTCGGGCGTTACGTTCTATAGTCCCTGCAAATTCCCTGGGCATCGTCGTTATGTCGCATCCAATCCATTGAACCCCCCGACACGGACAACCCATTTGCGGTCAAGCGCAGATGTGGGCGGTCCCGCTACCTTGAAGCCCTTGGGCTTCGTAGGCCGGAGACTTTGCGTCACCACCTTTCGGTGGTTTTGCCATTTCCTGCTACAAGAGTGAACTATCGCGCATCGGCTGGCGGCAAAACTCGACCTGGATCACACCCTGAGGTTTTTCCGAAATTTAGGGAAAAAGACTGTGAACATGGACTGTTACGCGCGCCCGAAAGACGGGGAATTGGGCCGTTTTCAGGCTTTATGTAAAGTTGCCGGCATTATGCGAAACGCCATCACGCGGCCGGCAGGAAGTCGATCGGATAAACGATCGTAACAGCGGCAATGTCTTCCTTGGCTCCGAAATCGAAAGTCGCGACACGATCCACGACCTGATCAGCCAGGGTGGGTGCGTTCATATCCGACGACTGCATCACGCAGAACGACACAGAGCCGTCGGGTTCGATCGTCAGCTTCAGGATTATCTGGCCCCGCAGTGTCGGGTCCTTGCGTAACTCACGGTTGTACAGCCTGTAAAGCGACGCCTTGTAGCGATCGAACACGATCTGGATCTCTTCGTCTGTGCGGCCTGCCATTGCGCCGCCGCTCATCGGGCGACTGCCGAATCCATCACCACCGGTACCGATAGAGCTTGAGACGCGTGTGGCTGCAACGCCGCCCATCCCTTCACCACCGCCGCCGCCAACGTCGCGGCTGATTGCAGCGAGGTTGATACCGCCGCTCGAGCCCGGGGCATTGCTTGTGACCATGTTACGCGACGGACGGCCAACAGCATCTTCTCCCGCGCTGCGCACCCTCGCTTCCGAACCGAGCTGCGTCGACGGACGCATACTTGCGGTGCTAGCAAAGCTTTCCCGAAACGCGAGAATGCCCTTCGACTTCACTTCTTCCTTAACGTCCGGCTCGTCAACAGCAGCCACCATGGGCTGTTCGACAGATTCCGGAACGTCTTCGGGCGGCACTTCCTCGGGTACTTCCGGATCAGGAATCTCTTCTTCGACCGGCAGTTCTTCGATGGGTGCAACCGGTGGTGGTGGCGGCAGGTCCTGGCGCACGAGCTTCGCCATGCGCTCAGGTAATTCGATATCCTGCGGACGTTCAATTATCGGGATAGCAATGGAAGCGACCAGTACGCTGAGCGCGGCCGAAGCAAGCAGCGACGAGCCCAGTGACTTACGATAACGCTGATCTTCCTCGTTGCCGCGCGCCCACGGCATGACCACAGTATGCTCGGGCAAGCTCTCCAGATCGCGCTCGACGGTCCACTCTGCCTGGCGCTCTTCTTCGCGCTGCAATACGTCTGACAGATCGTAGTGCAGGCAATCCAGCGACAGGTTCTGATCCCCGATCTTGTCGACGATTTCCTGGCGACGGCTCTCTGTCTTCACGATCAGTTTGCCGTAGTCGTGAATCCTGTCGCGCGCCTTTTCAATATAGTCAGCAGGGTCGTTGTCGTAACCACTATCCTGCCAGAAAAGGTCCATGGCACCGAGATCGTCGAGTGATTCGAGCGAACGACAGACTTCACTGAGCGTGTCGTACTGGACGCCCTTCTCGGCCAGATCGTTTAGTTCAGTATCGATCGCCTCCAGGTCACCGCGCAGGGCCGCGAGCACCTTTTCGGAGTCCTCGACCTGGACGCGCAGCGATTGTTCCTGTTCCGAAAAATCCGTTTTCATATCACCTTCGTCCATGAGGTGCTAAAGCGCCGCTACCTGCGCCGACTTCTGGGTGACCGCAAGTGACACATTTTCGTAGCCCTGGCTTGTGCATGTCGACATAACTGTTTTGACAACCACGAAGGGCACAGACTTGTCCGCGAGAATAGTGACTTCGCGGCTAGCCGCGACGGTCAGTGTGCTTGAGCCAATGACGTTGTCCTTCAGGTCCGCAAGGCGTGCATGTATTGGGTCGACAGCGCCCTCCTCACCGTTGACGATGTCTTCAACGAGGGCGACCAGTTTGCCCTGGACAAGCACTTCTTCGGGGCTTATAAAAATAACGACCGTTTCACGCGGTTTCGACTCGACTCGCGATTCCGGGAGCGTCACTTCCTTCGGAGCGTCGAGAATCTCGACCGAACCCGAATTAACCAGCAGGAAGAAGACGAGAATCGTGAACACGTCCATAAGCGACGTGAGATTCATCTTTCCGATCTTCACGCGGTTGCGCCCCATGCGCTTGATTCGACGTGAATTCCTCACGGCGCGTCTCCTACTGAGATTTCGGTAAACAGCGCAACCAGCTCAAACTCTTCCTCAACATCGGTCGGCACCTCAATGCTGCGGACGATGTCCATCACCTGGATCAGGTAATCGTAGGGGATGTGAGACTCCATCAATACCGATGCTTCTTCATGGTCCGGATACTCACGTTTCAGCTCGACGATATATTCCGACAAAGTATCCAGGTCGTATTCACCGTCGCCCAGCTTTTCAATGGTTGCGATCGTGCCCGTACCGTTGCTGATCACAATCCCTTCTTCCCGAACAATGACCTCAACACGGAAATTGTTCTCCGTATTCGTCGGCCCACCCGCCGTACTCGGCAGGTCAAGTTCGACAATCGTCAATCGCGAGAATACGGCGGTAATCAGCAGGAACGGGACAAGGACCACCATGAGGTTAAGAAACGTGGTGACGTCAATGTCGTACGTGTTGCCAGTACGCCGCTTGTAGTGATGCTTTCTGCGGGCCATTTTGCTTATGCCGCTACAGCGGTCCGTGCACGCCTGGAGAACACATTCAGGGCTTTGACCGTTGCCATCTCAAGGCTGTCCACGATGTCGCCAGTCTTGCTGGTCAGGACAGCGTGTACGACGAGCAGCGGGATAGCGACCATGAGGCCAAATGCCGTGGTGTTCATCGCGACCGAGATACTCGCCGACAGCAAGTCAGCTTTCTCAGCCGGGTTTGCGTTGGCAACAGCCGTGAATGCCTGGATCAGGCCCATAATGGTGCCGAGCAGTCCAAGCAACGTCGCAATACTGGATGCAAGCGCGACGTAAGGCGTACGCTTTTCGAGGCGTGGCACGATTTCCATCATGCTTTCCTCCATAGCGATTTCGATATCCTCGCGACGGCGTACGGTTCCCTGCAACGACAATCCCATGTTCAATACCTGGGAAATTGTCGACTCGTCGTCACTGGTCATCGTCCGGGCTTCATCGAATTCGCCACCGTCCAGCAAGGGTTGTACCTTTTCCCAGACAACCTGGTTTTTGTTCGTTACCAGGGTAAGTGTAATGAAGCGCTCCACTGCAACCGCAACACCAAAAGCGAATACGATCAGTATCGGATACATGAACAGGCCACCCGTTGCGAAGAAGCTGACAATCGAATAGAAAAAGTCCATTTCCAAATCCTCAATTAATAGAAGGTCCCCGAAATCATCCCGGGGCGAGTGACAGAATAGACAGCGGCCTCATCAGGAAGTGTGACGCAGCGCACGTTGGGGGATTATGTATTGCCGGGGGGTTGCGTTTTTTGAACTACTTCACATTGCGGCGATTTATTGCTCGGTGCGGATCTCATAGAACCTGAGTTCGCGCAGGAAAACGTCCTTGTCGACGGGTCGGGCGCGGTCTTTGAGCGTATCGCTGAAGGTCAGCGCATCGCCCATCTCGGACGATTTCCAGGGAATGATGACCAGCGATTTGGGCGTCTCCTCGTTGCCGAGAATTGACATGCCGGACATGCTGCGCGGATTCTTGATCCCGTCGCCATTTTCCGCTTCTTCCTGCACGGCTTCGACGGCATCCTCGGTCGCTTCCGCGGGCTCTTCCGCAAAGGTCATCGCCGGTGCCAAAACCAGGAGGATTAGGTAAATCAGCTTCATCATATCTACTCCTGAGTACCCAGTCGGTTGCGGATATCCGCGATCCACATCGCCGCTTCCGGATCCGCCGGCACCGTGGCCATGTAGGCGTTGTAGGCATCCAGTGCGCAATTGAGGTCGCCCAGGTACAAGTCACACAAGACGCCGAGATTGCGCCGTGCATAGTGATAGCCCGGGAAAATCGACAAGGCTGTCTCGTAGGCCACTTTGGCCTCCTGGAAACGGCCCGTCTTGCGGTACACGATGCCAAGTTCGTTGTAGGCCACTGGGTGATCCGGGCTCAGTTCGAGCGCCTTGAGCAGATGTTTTTCAGCGGCTTCAAGATTGCCCGCCTCATTTTCTGCCATACCAAGATCTATCCGGGGCCCGGCGGCGTTTGGGGCTGCCTCTGCCACCTGGGTCAGCATCGCAATCCCACGGGCATGATTGCCCTCTTCCAACTGAACGATGGCCTGGCTGTATTCCAGGCGCTCCCCATCAGGTACCGGTGATGCTTCGGTGATCGTGAAACCCACATCCTCCTGCACGTCGATACGCGACGTCGGACGAGGTTTCTCGGTCGTCGTGGCACAGGCGGTCAGTAGCAGACTGCCAAGGATGAGGAGAAATGAACGGCTGATCATTCGACGACTCCCATGTCGTTGCTCAGAACGACAGGTGATTCGGTGACTATGCTGTCGGCAGATTCTGGCCCGGTTTCCGAACCGGCATCGACCGTGCCTTCCCCGGTGGCAGGCGGCACGGCGACAGGCATAACATAGGCGTACACCTCACTGGCTCCGAGATAACCTTCACTGGTTTCTCGCTTGGCGTAACGGCCCGGCATGAGCTCGGCAAGATTATCGAGACTCTTTTGCACCCAGGGGTTGTAGACACCGCCGGCCAGCAGTTCAAAATTCGCTTCGTGAACCTCGATACCGCGCTCTTCGAAGGGATACGCTTCGTCTTCCAGCACCAGCTCGTAGGCGTTTGCTTCCGCCACAGTCATTCCGTCTGGTCGTTCTGACTCAAGTAACGAGGCACTGAACTCCAGGTAGACCTCGGCAATGTAGTAGGTCGCAGCCGCGGTGACGTCGGCCACCTCGTAACTTACGAGGCCTTCCATTACGCCCAAAGTTTCGTCCATTTGCTGTTGCTTGAGTGCAAGACTTTCCTCGAAAGGCTGCGTCAGGCGAGTGCGCATAAACTGCTCGAACGTTCTTTCCGAGAGCACGAGCGCAGCCTTGGAGGCCAGGAAGCGGCTGCGGTCAGTCCGCTCGGGCCCCGACTCGCGATCCTGCTCCACTATTTCGTTGAGCTCCTCGAAGTAACGCTGGAAATCCGACTGCCCGTGATAGATCTCGGACAAGCGGGTGCGGGTCTGCATGGCAAGGTCGAGTGGCAGCGGCCAGGCATCAACGTATTCTTCGTAAACTCGAATGGCATCGTCCATGGCATGTACTTCGTCGTACATTTCGCCGGCTGTGAGTAGGGCTTCCCGGCTCAGGTCGGGATCGCTTGCCTCAACGGCAATACGTTCGTGCTCGGCCGCTGAGCGTGCAATCTGGCCATCCTCACGATAGATATGGGCCAGTTGCTTGGTGGCATCGGCATTCAGGTCGTGCTCCGGGTGTGTTTCCCGGAAATCCTCAAGAACGCTGGACGCTGCTGTCCAGTCTGAGAGTTTCATCAATGCCGCGGCGGCGTCGTATTCTGCGGCGCTGCGGATACTCGATGTCGGCGTGATTGTTTTCACTCGCAGGAAGTGGTCGGCCGCAGCCTGGTAATCCTCGAGCACATTAGCCTGCTCGCCCTGCTTGTAGATTGCGGCTGCCAGGTTTTCGATTACGGCGGGACGAGCTTCGTCGTCCAGGTCCGTCAGGCTCAGCACCATGGCGTAGGCGTATTCGGCGTCCTGGTACTCCGCCGTGTCTATCGATGAATGTGCGATCACAGCCCACGCAGAGCGACGCAGAGCCGTGTCCGACTCCGGGTAGCGATCGATCAGCTTGTGTGCTGAATCAATCGCCCGCGGAAAGTCCTTCATCTCGTACAAGTCGTCGGCAGCGGCACCGAGAACAATCGGCGCCTGTTCGTGCTCGCCGAATGTTTCCGCAAAGCGCAGTGAACTCTCGACCGTAAGCTCTTTGACATCGCGCTGCCTGGCACCGGTCACGATCTTCAGGTCCTCGCGATAGGCGAAGACCGCGGCATAGCCGGCGGCCGAAGATTTCTCATGACCCGGGTATTCGTAGGCGGTGCGTTCAAACTCGAGCGCTGCATCGGCGAAATCGCCGTTCTCGAGCAGCAGGTCTGCAAGCTGATAGTTGATGCCAGGAGTTTCCTCACTGGATGGGAAGGATGACAACAGCTGTCGATACCAGCGCTGCGCCTCGCCGAAGTTCGAGGGCTTTTGCTCCTCCATCCCTTCGGTCTGGTAAAGCGCATGGTAGTGCCCGGCAAGGTCAGTAAGATTTGCCTTGAGGAGATCGACTACGTCGGGTGACGATTCGACGTCGACATAGTTCCAATAGGCCGAACCCAATGCGTACTGTGTTGCGAATTCTTTCTTTGATTCCACGACAAGCAGCGGAAAGCCGGCTTCGCCGTAAATCTCGATAACTCGCATACTGAAAAGCGGCGAGATTTCATGGTACGGGTTCAGGCCGATGAACGACTTGTAAACCGACGCCGCATCCTCGTAGCGCAGCTTCGCGAAATAGAACTCACCAAGACTCTCGTAGACCTTGTCCGCATAACTTCGCTGACCGTTCTTGGCGAAATAGGCATCGATGACCTCAGGGTCACCCATGTTGGAAAAACTCAGGCTGATGACGCGAAACGTATCGGAAATTCGATGCTCATCGTCGTCTTCGTCGTACGCGTCAAAATCAAAACCGATGGTCTTGCGGTGATCGAGCATCGCGAAGAAATTATCGAGCGCTTCCTCATAGAAGTACTGCTTGTAGAGCGTCCAGCCCTTCTTGTAGCGCGCCAGTTCGTAGTATGACGAAGTCGCGCCCATCCGGATGACGGCGCCGTAGGCATCCTCCGCATTGATGTATTTCTTGCGAACGAAGAAATACTCGCCGCGGCGAAACTGCACTTCATCAACAAAGCGTGAATGCGGATATTCAACGACCAGGCGATCCATGACAGCCATCGCCTTATCCGGTTCGCCAATCTCGTCGTATGCGCGCGACATCTGGTACAGCACCTTGTCGTTGCGCTCGTAGTCCGGGTAGGTCTCCAGAATCTTCTTGTAGGTCTCGATTGCCTCGCGCGGGCCGGCTGGCACAGCCTGAGCCTGCACATCGTCGCCGGCAATTTCATCGCGGTAATCATTTGACTGGGCAAGGAATGACTCACGTGTCGCGCGCTCTTCGAATTCGAGCTCGGACTCGGTCGGTTCGTCAGGCGCAGCGCCTGACTTGCGGGCCTGGATGACCTCGCCCGCAGCCGCTGTCTCCGGTGTCGCCATTTCGACCATTTCGTCGCTGCCGAGCACGCCGTAGGCCTGTTCTATCTGCAAATCAGCCAGGCGTCGCATGGCCTCCGGCGTACGCGCGCTCTCTGTTGTTTCCGCGAGATAACGGCGATAACTCTGAGCCGCGCGTTCAAGACTGTCATCGAGAATGACTTCATCCAGGTCGGGCGGCATGTTGTCGAGTTCCGCAAGGGTCCCCGATTTGTTTACGGTTGTTCCGCAAGCGGCCAGACCTGTCAGGAGAAGGCAATATGCGATAAGGCGCTTGCTCATTCAGCACCTTCCAGCCGGGCTTGAGCCTGGGTCGCGCGGTCGTAGCTATCAGCCAGCGCGAAACGCGCTTTGTCGCCGTAGTTTTCCAGGTGATCGCGACGGGCGATCAACTGATCGATGGCGAGCACCTCGAGCAGCCGCCCCTGGCGTGCCATAAGCATGTCGATCTTGTCGACGGACTGCTGCACATCGGCACGCAGTCGCTGCATCGGTTGGTCGTATCCCTCGTAACTGTGCGTGGCGGCCTGACGCGAGCGCACAAACTCATCGTATTCGCTATGCAGTATTACCATCGCTTCATCGAGGCTACGAAGATTGCGGTCAAACTCGGTAAAGCGCTCGTGGTACTCGATGTGCAGCGTATACGCGAGAACTCCGCGCAGTCGTTGTACTCTCTCGAGGTCCTGCCCGGTGGCCTGAGCCTCCAGCAGGTCAAGGCGCGCAATAATCGCCTGCTCATCACGGGTCGCCAGGAATTCAGGGCGAGGTGTGGTCAGCAAATCGTTGCGACGTTTGACCAGCATCCCATGCTGTTCCTGGCGCAGTCTCATGCGTGAATCCAGTTTGCGGAATGCCTCGTCGACGTCCGGCAAGAGGGGTTCGTAGTGCGTTCGACGTATCTCGACCATCTCATCGTAGGAATCGAAGCCGGACTCCCACGTCAACAAACGGCGTTTCAGGTCGGCCAGGTCGAGGTAGTTCTGCAGCCCCGTCTGGAAGTCATGCGAGGCAAGCAGCTGCATCAGGTAGTAGGTTTCGGGCGCTTCAGGCAATGAACGCAGGCGAATCAGCCAGTCTTTGTCCTTACGAATCTCCTCGCGTATCAGTGCCTCGAGGAACTTGCCATCGCGAATGCTCTCGATCGAGTCATTGAGATTTTCAATCTCATTACCAAAAGCGTCCAATGCTCGACCGTAGTGGACCGCAGCGCGCCCATGGATATTGAGCTTGCCGTATGCGTAGGGCAGCGCCAGCAAGGCTTCCTGGGTCGCGGCATCAGTCACTTCCCGCTCTGCCAGGATTCCCCACGGCACAAGAGCGCGTTCATAGTCTTCGCGCGACATGTTTGCCCATCCGGCACTCAAAAGCGCCTGGTTAGAATACGGCCCTTCGAGACTCACACGATTAAGGGTCGTCGCCGCCCGTTCGAACTCCCCGTCGTCGAGGTAAATTGTGCCAAGGACGAGGTTGGCCTTGTCCCGGATCGCGAGATCGCCAGGCTCGTTGCTGCTCGCGGTTCCAGCGATGTCGAGTTGCTCAAGCGCCTTCGCCCGCTGGCCGTCTTCGAGCCACGCTATGCCCAGGTTGTAGGCCGCGTAACCACCATATTCATCTGACTTCTGCAGGCCTTCGAGAACCGGGACGGCATCGAGTGGTCGCCCCTGCGCCAGGTAAACATTGGCTCTCAGGAATTCGATGTCGTCGCGTATGTTTTTTGGAATTTCACCGTCTATTCGGTCGAGCGCGAGCAGCGCGTCTTCCATCTGCTGCTTCTGAAAGTGAATGCGCGCGAGCCGATAAGCCGCGTCATTGCGGATACGCTCATCAACGGCACCCTCGAGCACCGCCGTGATCGCGCGGCCAGCGCGGTGGTGCATGCGATAGCGAAGCTCGAAGTCTCCAAGCGAAAACTCCGCGGCATCAACGTGTGCATAAAGTGAGTCGAGCTGCGCCTCATCGACGTCGCGGTGCTGCAGCACCTCAGTGTCCAGGCGCTCCAGCGCATCGAACCAGTTTCCCTGGCGCGCGTGATAGACCGCCTCGCCGAAGAAAGGATCCAGCGGTTCATCGGCTAGTAGCAGCCGCGGAGTCAAGACGGTGAGTACAAGCCCCGCTACAAGAAGCGACGGTCGCAACATCGTTTACCAGTCTCCAACCCTGATGCCATCGCTCCCGAGGCCAGGACCCGCTAACGCGATCCCGACGGCTGAGGGCTTTATGCCCTTGTTGATGGTAAAGATGCCGGACTCCGTGAAATCCTTGCCGCCCTTGAGCTTGCCGATCATTTTCACGGACAACTGGTGGTCGCCGGTTGTCAAATTGCCGGTATAGAGTCGCTGCACGCCACCACTTTGTAGTGCGTCCAGCTCCTTGAAGCTATAAATGTGATGTGTAGCCAGTTCACCGTCGATCTCAAGCTCAATCGCGTCGAGTCGAAAATCCTCGTCTTCGGCAATCGATACGAAAATCGACACCTCTGTATGGGACGGGAACAACAGTCGTTCCTCAAGCGTATTTAGCTCAGACGCAATGCTCAGGACGTCCGACTTGATCTCCTGAACCTGGCCATCGAGGCTTCGCATATCGTCGGCCGACGGGTCGCCAGCGAATGCGACTAGTGGGCTGCTTACCAGCAACGCCAGCAAACACCTGCGAATAGTTTTCGACATCCTGAAACTCCCTGTGGTCTTACATAATCCATTGATTCACTGCCGCGTTATGCGGCGCGCGACCAGTCTCTGGCACGTGGACCTAGTGTTGGGGAGTTGAGCATGTATGTCTGTGAACTGGCCCTCAGTTTAATTGGGCACAAAACCGTGAACGAAGTCACGGCGTGATCGGCGCCGCAAACGCATATTAGACACATGCCGAACCTGTTCCTCATGCCTGGCGAGACCCTTATTTACCTGCTGTCGTCGCACGCGCCGTGGGCGGCAGCCTTTATGGGTATCGGCAGAGACCCCATTGTGCTGACGATCGTGCTGTCGACTCTCGGCTGGATTTTCGCCTGCGTCGCCGCCTGGGCGTTGTACCGCCAGGCCATGAGCAGCATTCGGCTGTTCAACGCCGCATACCTGATAGCAACTCACCGGACATTGCAGGGATTTGGCAGTCTCAAGACGATGCTTACCTGTCGGCTGCGCCGCTGGTTTCCGAAAAAAGGTGCGAGTGGAATCACGGCGCACCCGGACGTGCAGTTCGACAAGATTGACCTCGCAGTGCTGCGTACCGCCGCTGCGCAGGGCCCGGCACGAACCATCTCGGCACCCGAGCTGGCCGAGCGGTTTGGCATGCGACCGGGCCAGTTTCAGGTTAGCCTGCAAAAGCTCCACAGCAGCAAGATGATCGACGTGGTAATTGGTTCAACTGAGGGTTTCGATAACTATCGACTGACGGACTACGGCGCGGCCTATATCAGCATGTATCGACGTCAGCACGCTGTTGCTGCCTAGATCTGCAGTTTGCATTGGATGACTTCTAGTCTTGCTGTTCCTTCGGCACAGGAACCAGGCTGAATCGAAACGTGCGGCAGGCCTTGACGCCGGAATCTTGCTCGTCCTTTTTTAGCGGCACCCATGTCGAGTTCCGTACTGCCTTTCGGGCGGGCTTTTCAAACAATCGATTGGTACTCCTGCGAACGGCTATACGCTGTGGACGTCCGTCGCGCGCAATATCGAAACAAACCTCGACCTCACCTTCGATTCGGTCACGGCGCGCAACATCCGGATAGTCGGGGACGACCGTGTTCTGCGGTACGCGATCTGTGCTGGAGTCAAGCTGCTCCACCGCATCCTCTGCAGACGCACTGGCGCTCACGAGAAATGCCGCGGTTAATGCGAGACTACTCGCGCCCCTCAGCTTCTTCGCCATCATTTGTGGTACTACGCCGTTCATCGATCTCTATTTTTTCGGTAACCGGGTCGGTCTCGTCGAGTAACATGCCTTTGACAGTCTTGAGCTTCTCCGAGCCGGGCCGCAGGGCCTGCCCGCGTGCCACATCGGCCTCCGACTCTTCGTAACGTCCCAGCTTGAGATAGACAATTGCCCGGTTGTTATACGCGCGCCAATAATCCGGGTCGCGCTCAAGGACCCAGTTGCAGTGTTCAAGTGCGGTCAGCGGCTCGTCAATCATGGCATAGCCCGCGCACAGATTTGCGTGCGCGAATTTCGTCTCCCGCGATCCATGCGCAAACTCCAGCGCCATCAGCGTCAGGCGGACACCCTCCTCGCCGTCGCCCGCAAATAATGCGTCGGCGCCATCCGAAAGGTAGACGTTGCGTGGTCCAATTACCGATTTGGACGTCTCCTGCGCCGCGAGCTGTGGACCGCTCGACAGGAGCGCGGCGATGGCGAGAGCGTAACGAGCATTGAAAAGCTGCATGACCTTCAGGTCGGAGTCCGGCTTTTTCGGCATGCTCAGCTCCGGGCGGCCTAGCCGCTGATGTATTGCTCCAACTGTTCGATCTCTTGCTGCTGGTCCGAAATTATGGCCTGCACGAGATCGCCGATCGATATTACGCCGACGACGACATCGTCATCGACAATGGGCAGGTGACGAATGCGCCTGTCGGTCATCAATGTCATGCATTCGTTCACGGTTTGCCGGGATGTCGCCGTAACAAGGTCGGTCGACATGATTTCGCCAACCTCGGTGGACTCCGACGAGCGTCCTTTGACAATGACTTTGCGCGCGTAATCGCGCTCGGTGACGATCCCCCTGAGATCGGACCCGTCCATTACCAGCAGCGAGCCGATCCCGCGGTCGGCCATAAGCTTGATCGCATCGAATACCGACGCGTCCTGGACGATTGAAATCAGCTCCGTGCCTTTTCTATCGAGCAAATGCTGGACTAGCTTCATTCCTCCTCCCTTTTGCCTCTTTTGGGCGCCTGTTTTGGGAGAAGTTTAGCAGATAAGGCCTAGCCGTCCTCTTCGACGGTCCCGCGAACGTCTGAAAAACTGACGCTGCCGCTGCCATCGTCAACAATAATCAGGTCTTCGCTTACGTCGCTCGCACTAACGGCCAGGTCACGGGTTTCCTCGTAATCACTTGCCGCCGCACTGGTATGGCTGGCCAGGAATATGGCCGTTACGATCAAGCTGCGCATTTCGTCCCCTTTGGTTTTTTCCGGCTATTTGAGCTTAGACGCTGGTCGGGGCCAATTGGTTGCAAGTCGGAATCTATTCTCCGTTGAGGTACGGGTCGAGCCTGGCCGCCAGCGTCGCTGCGGTGTACCACTGTCCACGGACCATAACGCCATGAATGCGCCGGGCATTGCGAATATCGACGAGCGGGTTTGCATCGAGCAATACGAGATCGGCGGCACGGCCGGCGGCCACGATGCCTGTGTTGCTCTGGAGAAATTCATCGACTGCAGCTGTGCCGGTTCGAAGTGCCTCAAACGGAGTGAGTCCGGCGCTGACCAGCGCATCGAGTTCACGGTGAATCGAGAAGCCCGGCACATTGAAAACCTGTGGCGAATCGGCGCCAAGCAACAGCCCGGCACCCGCCCGATGAAGTTCGAGTATCAGTTTGCGGCGGATCTCGATCGCGAGCGCAGCCGTCGCAGGGTCGAAGTCGCTTGCCTCGATGACCGACTGCTTGGCGTCTGCCCAGCGTTCCACGGTTGCGGCCGGCATGTATCGCATTTCCGGCCAATTGCGCAATTCCGACACGGGTGTCTCGTCAACGCGCAGCTCGATGAGTACCTCGGTCGGCACGTTCCAGGTCCCAGCCGCCGCAGTCTCGCGGGCGATGTCAGCGATGCGTTCGGTCTGGAGTTCATCCGCCAGCATGACATCGAAGAAACCGCCGTAACCGCCCGATCCGTCGCTGTTCACCGGCAAGAGGGCGGCCAGGTAGCCATCGAGATGATCGATCGAGGCCATGTTGAGTTCGAGTGCTCCCGATACGCCGACAGCCACCGGCACATGTCCTGCGAACGGAATGTCGAGGGCATTAGCTGTTCGCGCCAGCGCTTCGAATTCCTCCGAATCGAGCCCCGGGTGCACCTTTATGAAGTCGTAACCTGCGGCGTGTTGCTCCTCGACAAGCTGTCGTGCCTGGTCCGCCCCATTCACCGAACGGCCATTCAATGACGGACCCGACGTGAACAATCGGGGGCCAAACACCTTCCCGTCCAGCAGGTCCTGGCGCAAAGCCAGGTGGGATGGCTGGCCGAGCATGCCTCGTACTGTCGTCACACCGTTAGCAACGTACAGACTGAAGTACCGATCCAGGTCGGCGGAGTTACTGCCAGGCACGTGCGCATGCATTTCCGCGAGGCCTGGCATCAGGTATCGATCGGTGCCGTCGACTACGCTGGCTTTCTCGGGTATCTGAATGTCATCGACCGGGCCGATCGCCACGATACGGCCGTTATCGACCAGCACAGTCTGTTGCTCAATCACCGTCTCGGATGTCATCGGCACAACGTTGACATTCACAAACGCTGTACCTGCGGCGACTGCGACCGAATGGGCAAGGAGAAGTACAAGTGTTAGGAGAAATCGTTGCATAGTTACGCTTTGCTGGACCTGCACATTTTGACACAAGCGACGTCTAGGCGTTCCCCGTCACGCTCATCAGCATCTCGGCACTGATATTCCCGCCGCAAATGACGACGACAACATTCTTGCCTTTGATCGCCTTTTCCCGTGCAAGTAGCCCGGCGATCGCCACGCCAGCGGCACCCTCTATGACGTCTTCCTCGGCCGCCATGAAAGCCTGCATGGCCTCGATAATCTGTTGCTCGTCCACCACGACCCAATCGTCGACGACCGCCTGGTTGAGTGGAAACGTTAAGGCGCCCGCTTCAATGCCGCCGGCCGTGCCGTCAGACAACGTGGATTCGCTCGGCAGGTCGAGAATCTCACCTGCCTCGATAGATCGTGTCATCACTGGCGACGCCAGCGGTTGGCAACCATAGATCTCGATGTCCGGGTTGTGTGCCTTGAGAACACTTGCCGCACCACCGATCAGGCCACCCCCGCCCACCGCGATGAACACGGCGTCGACGTCCGGCATCTCGGAGACAATCTCGAGACCGCAGGTGCCCTGCCCGGCAATAACTTCTTCATCGTTATAAGGGGAAAGATAGAACATGCCATGCGACTCGGCGTACTCGCGGGCATGTTGCTCCGTGTCCAGGCCGTCGGTGCCGAAGAACCGTACGTCTCCTCCGTAGCGCTTGATCTTCTCGACCTTGGCCGAGGAGGTCTGTTCCGGGACGAAGATGACCCCCGTGACGCCGAGTTGCTGCATGGCACGGGCCACCGCAGCACCGTGGTTACCACTCGAAGCTGCGACGCAGCCGAGAGACCGTTGTTCGTCGCTCAACGTGAGGAGTCGGTTCGTCGCACCGCGAAGTTTGAACGAACCGGTCTTCTGGATATTCTCGAGCTTGAAAAACACCTCGGCACCAAGATCATCACTGAATGACGCGGACCTCTGCAATGGCGTCCGCACGATTAGATCGGCCATACGCTCGGCAGCTTGCCGGGTCCTGGCGGCAGTTTCCTCAATTATTCGCTGTCGACTTTCCATCTCTTGGTCTAATTCTCGAATCGATAGTTGAGGTCGACACCGGTCTCCTTGCCGCCGGACGATGCCTTGATACCCAATGCCCTGGTCAAATCGAAACGCGCACTGACTATATTGTCGCGCTCGAACACGCCAATACCATAGCTGAGAAACACACGGGGAGAAATGTAAGTACCAAAGTCGATAGCTCCAACCCCCTGCTCGAAATCAAAATCGCTGCCCGTCACGAGCAGTGCCAGAGCTCGCTCCTCGGTTGTAGCCGGCTGTGTATAGGCGTCAACATTTGGGCGTGTCAACGGTCCGTCGACAAGCAAACCCGCGCGTTTTACCTGGGTATTACCGTAAATTTCTCGCTCCGCGCGAACCCGGATAATGGGACTGTCGGCGGGCACGTCCGGAAAACGTATGGACCCGCTTGAAATATCGAGCACCTGGCCGAATGCGCTGACAGTCCCGACAATGTTATATCGGCCATTGGCGTAGGGCATCGAGTCGTCACGCCAGTCGAACGTGGCCGTACCTTCTACTGATGCACGCGCCACATCGAGATCGACAATTACGTTGTCACCCAGCGAAATGTCCAATGAACCCGAATACTGCAGGCCATTCACCGGGTCAGGTTCCGGTGGATCAGGTAACTCGCCGGCAACTATGACGACATCCGGGCTTTCATAGACCTGCGGCACCACCATGCTAACCGGCGTTACAAGTGCCTCCGGGATGTGGATGCTTCCGTTGATCGACAGCACGCCCGACGTCAGCGTGATGTCGAAGTCCGGATTGGCCACGGCACGAACATCCTCGACGTTCAGCAGTGCCAGCCGTTCACCCTGGAAACCAATACTCAGGTAGGGCTCCTCGAAGTTGCGGTAGTCGGCTGACGCCGTGACCGTTCCATGGCCGTCGCCAGAACGAAACTCCCCGTTCAGGTCGACGCGATAGTTCTCAGTCATTCTTGCTGTCAGAATTAGATCCTCGAAGGATATTCCGAGCGGGTCAAAAACCACACTACCGTTGTTGACTGTCAGATTCCCCCTGAACAACGGCGCCCTGACCGAACCTGTCAAACTGACGTCCACTTGCAATCGTCCACTCGCCCGGTCTATGGCCGGTATCAGGGGAGACAGGATGGCAATCTCCGTAACGTTGGCAACAATGCCACCACTTACGGCACTGTCTTCAATTTGCTCAAGATCGTGCAGCCTGAAACTACCTTTGATCTCGCCATTACCCGGCAATGGCAAGCCAAATGTCCCGTTCAGCAGCTTGTTGTCAGCGATCCTGAAATTGAGCACACCTTCGCCGGTGGCGAGTGTGAGTTGCGGCCTGTCGATGCTCGTGATGTGGCCGGGCGTCATCGACAAACGACCATATCCGCTGGGGCCCATAGCCGGGTCGACCACCCACCGGGCCTCACCATCGATGATCTGGTCAAAGGCAAGGTCGGTATCGGTAAGCATGTTGAGCAGGTCAACCGGTACGCTGTTGAAGCGCGCCGCTACACCGTAGGCCCCGCTTGCCGCCCATTCTGCAGATGCGCAGATAGTCTCATCCGTATTGGGTCCGATACAGGCCTCTGCCACCTGGACCCGTTCGGAAGACACGAAGACTTCTACCGGCGACAACAGCCTCGCTACGTGTTGGTTGTCCGGCATCACTTCCAATGCTCCCAGCACACCGTGCCATCCTCCCGTAAGTGGTGCGCTCCAGTCCGCCAGGGCACCCTCCAGGGACAAGGACAGTTTGCTGTCCCGGTAGGTCCCCTCAACAGCCAGGGACTGGCTGTCCGTCGTCGCCTCCAGCAGAGCCGTAACAGCACCAAACTCGCGAGCACCAACCCGAACGCCTTCCGCCGCGAGCTGCATTCCCGCAATCTGTCCTTGTTTGCGTACATCATCAACTTGCAGGCCGCCTATGACGATGTCGCCATAGCCGAATTCTCCTGCATCGAGTGTCAGCGACAGCAAAGGCTGGTCCTGTGCCAGGCGAAGCACACCACTGGTTTTCACATCGCCCGTCATCCCGGCGACGTAGTCGCCAGCGTCCGCAATCGCAATCTCGAATGCCAGGCCGTTCGATTCATCCAGCCCACCATCCGCCTTAATCATCGAAGCCCCGTGTGTGGCAGAAAATTCATTGACGACAAACTTTTCGTCGGTGAATAGAACGCCGCCGCTGGCTTCCAGGGCGTCACCGCGGAGCACTCCGTTTACCTCGGTGAACTCGGCTGAAATTGCCAATGGTCTGGTCTGACCGTCTGCACTGACACGACCCGATACCCGGCCGGGCCACTCTGGAAAAAACGACCCTGTCTCTATCGTGGCGACATTGACCTGACCCTGCCAGGGCCGCTCACCACGCCATGAATACTCGATTTCGCCGTCGACCGTACCGCCCAGCATCGTTGCCTCGAGGATCCGAACTCGCGCGGCGTCCCGGTTACCGCTGCCGTCAATGCGGAACGACCCTTCCGGCAGGTCCCTGGCGCCAACTTGAATCGTACCGGCAACGGACCACGCGTCGAGAGTACCGCCTACCTGCACGTCCGCCTGGTCGCTCTTGACGTCAAAAGTATCGCCATCATTGCTATCCATGGGCCAATGCAAATTCTTCCAGTGCAATGCGCCCTGCACGCTGCCGTTCTCCCGATCAATGTCCGCATCCAGCTGCAGTTCGGCACCCGTTCGAGGCTCGGTCAGCCGAGCGTTGTCAATCAAGATGCGCGAAGCGTCCAGCATGGCGTTGACGGTCCCTTGTACGGGGTACCCACCCGGCCAGTTCGACACCAGGAACCGGGGATCGGCGCGCGCAATCGTAAGACTCGTTTCCAGTTCGAGGTCTTGCACCCATGCAACCCTCGCCGTACCGGACGCATCGAGATCGTCCCCCTGTGCCCGCAGTGCCTTAACGGTAAAGCCTTCCTTATTACCTTCGCCAGCGACCTCAACTGACAGCCACTGCATGCCTGGCGCACGGACACCGCCGCTTGCACCCAGCGACCAGGCGTCGAGACTCCCGGTCGATCGAACGATCAGATCTCGAAACTCGACGGCCTCCTCACCGTCCTCCATCGGCCACAGGTAGTGCGATACCGAAACATCGATATCCCACGCGGGCTGCTCAAACACGTGCCGAATCTCGCCGTTTGCTTCGACTGCGAAGGCTCCCACATTAACGTTTAGCCCGACGCGATCGGGATCACCCTCGCTGTGCACGTCGATCTCGATCGACTCTGGATGCCCGGTTACTGCAGGGTCCAATCGCACGCTAACGTCGCCGATGTGCACAAGGTCGCTCGCGAGATCGAAGGACCCGGAACCTTCGATGTAAACTCCTTCACCGTCGACGCGCAGTCGCTCAACCGCGATCGAATCGTGCCAGTTGCCCCTAAGCTCCAGCCGAGAAATGGTGTGTTCGAAAGTTGGTAACTCAATTACCAGGCCTGCCACGACGAGATCAGACACGTGGAGCGGAAACGGAAGCTGCAACTTGCGCAGCGTCTCCGAGACGTCGCTCGATGTCGCCTGCGAGTCAGCCGATTCGCTCACGGACACATGCGCTGCTTCTATACGCGCCGAGACGATCTCGACCGAGAAAGGCAGCAGATCGACGTCAACCACCAGATCCGCTACTCCGGCTGCCACAACCAGGTCATTACTGCTGTATGCAACGTCCGCAATGCTGAGCCCGCTTGCGAGGTCGCCGTCAATCGCACCTGTGCTGAGCGCATTCTCGGTCAGCGACTCAGCCTGCTCCACAATCCACACAGCACCCGGATTCGTATGCAGCACCCAGTACCATGCGGTAGCAGCGCCCGCGAATGCGACGATGACAAGCAAAAGCAATCCGCGCAGCCAGTTCATAGCAAGGGTGTGCCTATCGTGAAATGCAGGCGCCACGGCTTCCCTTCAATATCGAGCGCTTTCGCAACATCTATTCGAATGGGCCCAGCGATGGAGTACCACCGAATGCCGACGCCTACGCCTTTGCGAAGATCAACCTCGTCCCAATCGTTAAACGCGTTGCCTATGTCGAAGAATGCTGCAGCTGACCAATTGGTGAGTACCTGAAACTCGACTTCCGCGCTTGCCGTCAGGATATTGTTGGAACCGATGTCGTTATTGCTTAATGACTCGAAGCCGTAGCCGCGAACACTCTGGCTGCCGCCGGCTTTGAAGCGATAGAAGTTCGGCAGGCGCGTAATTGACAGTTCGACGTCTCCTTCCGTCGTATTGAGCTCAAGCGTATCCACCTCTGCCTTGCTGTAACCCAGTTCAGCGCGCAGCAGGAACTTCCAGCGCTGTCCCATGCCGTAGATACGTCGAGTATTGACGTAGAACTGTGCGAACTCATGGTCCTCAGCAACCGCATTGTCGCCGGCAAAAAACCACATCCGATCCCGGTGCCCACTTGTCTCCCACGACCGACCCTGGACCTCGACAAGGTCGACGTCGACACCGATCGATAAGGCTTTGTCTGTGCCAACGAGGAAGTGTTCATTTCCTGACGCTTCCGGCACAGGCGGAAACGAAAATAGCGGCACGAACTCCCGCGAACTGTTGAGGTATTGCACAAACGGAGTTGTGAACAGCTGCTGCGTTCCCGATTTGCGGTTGCGAATTCTCAGCCGGCCGGCACGCAGGTTGACTTCGTTAATGTCGCCGTTAGCGATCTTGATGTAGTCCTCGTCTTCGGGTTCCCGCTTTACCTCCAGGTCGACGTTCTCAAACCTCTGAATTAGTTCAAGAGTCCAGTACTCCCGATTTCGACTTCGACGCGGCATTCGATAGTTGGCATGTATCGAAAACTCGTCGTCCGCTTCCTGCCAACCGAAGCCGAGATCCAGTCGGTCACCGTTTCGAGACACCGGATTACGCGTCCAAAGCGCCTGCACGCGAAGCCCCGTATCGGAGCCGACACCCAGGGAACCCTGGTAGGTGTTCTTGAAACTGGTTTCCAGATCGACACGCAAATCCACAACCGGCGGCGAGCTTTCGGTGCGCTGGATTTCGACAACATCGACGCTCGTGAAATAGCCGGTCTTCCACAGATCCAGGCGAAACTCGTCGAGCAGGCGCGAACTGTAAGGTTCGCCTGGCCGGAACCTGGGTATTTGTTCGAGCACACCCGGCTTGAGCACGTGTTCGCCAAAGTCGATTTCGCCGAACACGAACTGCGGCCCGGTGTCCAGAACGAGCTCCAGCGTTGCCACATTGCGCTCAAGGTCGAGTTCCAATACATGCTTTGAATATTCGGCGCCCAGGAAGCCGCGGGTAGCGGCTACTTCAAGTGCGGTCTTCTTGAGTTCTTCCCAGGTGGCCTGATTCAATACCGCGCCGCCGTTCAACGACCATTTCTTACGCCAATCTCGAAGCGCTGCATTGCGCGCGCCCTCGCCAACAATGTCTATCTGCACGACATCGATGATGATAGGTGGCCCTACCTGGATATCGAGTGTGACCAGGAGCGCGTCGTCACCGCTTTTCCTGATGCGCCCTTTGACTACAGGATCGTAGTATCCATAAGGTCGCAGTGCAGCCCGTGCCCGCTTTTCGGAAACGGCAATATGCTCGGCATAATCTTTCTCCGACCGCAATTCCTGCCGGCCGATTTGCAGGGCATCCACGTAACTGAGGACATTCGCTCTGAGTGGATCGGCGATGCCTTCTATCGCATAAGTCAATTCGGCCGCGGGGGCCGCTGCCGCACAAGTGAGCATGAAGACGACAACAGAGTATCGGGCGAGATAAGTCACAATGAGCGCTTGATTACATTTGCCCTTCGATGGGCAAGAAACTCATCAGCTTGGTCAGGAAGCGTCGCCATAATCCGGACTGAGGCTCTGTCGTGATAACTTCCTCAACGCCTGCAGTTTGGAGCAGCCATTGCAGCCTGCCTTTTTTCGACAGTCGCAGTTTGTAGGAAGAGTCAGGCAGGGAATCAAGAATACTGTTCGCCATCCTCGCTGACAGAATCGGTGAGGTTACGGCCATGCCCATTTCCGTATTCAGGTAAAAAGACCGAGGATCAAGGTTGAACGACCCAACGAACAATTTTTGTCGGTCCACCGTCGCAACCTTCGAGTGCAGTGTCAGCTTTGTCTCGGTCTCCATTGCCTCGGACCTCGGGCGCAATTCATACAGTTCGACCCCGTGCCGCAGCAGAGGTTTCCGGTACCTCGCGTACACCGCATGGACGCTGGAGTGATTGGTCGACGCCAGCGAGTTGGTGATGATAACGACTCGAACACCTTTCTTCACCAGCGCGCCGAAGAAATCCACGCCCTGTTGTTGGGGTACGAAATAGGGGGAGATGACGATGACTTCTTCTATGGCGGCCGATACCAGTTTTTGCAGGTAGACACTGGTTACGCTCGCTTCACGCCGAATGAGATTACGGACTTGTTCCGGGCGATCCTGAACCACCTCGGCATCCGCCGCGACCAACTCAAGCCTTCCCGCAATCAAGTCGTCGATCAATCGACCGTCCACTCCCTTCAAAAAGGCCGTATCACTGTGCAGATCGACGTACTTGCGGGCCTCTTCTACGGACTCCGTAACATCGCTGTGAGCCACCATCCTGTCAAACGCGGCCATCGGGATTGCTTCGGGCGAATTCCAGTACTCATCGAAGCTGTCGGATACGTCGTCTACTGGCGGACCAATTGCCAGAAGGTCCTCGTCAATAAACTCAGTCGCCCCACCGGTACGATAGTACTCATCAGCAATATTGCGGCCACCAACGATCGTCACCTGGTTGTCCACGGTGAATGACTTGTTGTGCATCCGGCGATTAAGAATATTGAAGTTCGCGAGCAGGCTGACGAGTCGCGATCGGCGCCGCGGAAACGGGTTGAATACGCGCACTTCAATATTGTCGTGTTCGTCAAGCGACAACAGACCCGAATCCACTTCGTCTGTTAGAGCATCGTCCATAAACAGGCGGACCCGGACTCCGCGATCTGCCGCGGCGGCCAGGTGCAGAGCAATCAGATTTCCGCTGATATCGTCCTTGATCAGGTAGCTCTGGATGTCGATTGACTGCTCGGCGCGCTCGATCAACCCAACTCGAGCGCTTAGCGCATCCAGGCCTGAGTCAAGTCGAAAAAGGCCTGCGGCCTGCCCTCGCGTGCCACGCCAGTGGTGCACGGCGCGCCCCAGTTCAGTGCCGTCGGTGTCCGTCGGTTTCCAGGATTCAACGCGCTCAGGGAGCTTGAAAAAGCGTTGGTACTTGGGCGGCAGGCGGCTGCCCACCAGTGTCGAGAACATTCCCATTGGACGGCAATAATGGGTGGCTGCCCGGTGCCTGTCAACGAAGTCCAGATATGCGGTCCGCGACCATATATGTCTGTTCTGTTTGACAGAATAACGAGCCCGGAACTGGTCTGTTGCAGCGCATCAGGTGATGTGCAAGGATCAATATTCGATTGACAAAGGCACACCTGTCGAAAGACAGCGTCGCAAAGCTTCCGGTCTAAGGGTTTTCCTACGACAGCGGGGTTACCAACGCGAAACCGCATCCGCTCGAGCGATGCAGGCTGTGTGTCTTTGGCAAGGGTTTTTTATCGCTGGAGACATGGATGGCTTCCCCAAGATTTCGCGACACCGGCCGCTTCGTGCGGCGCCAGGCACCCACCAAGAGCTACAGGCCCGCCAACCTCGCAGACCTGATGCGATGTTTCGATCCTGCCAACAAGACACCTGCACCGATTCGGGTGCGTGGGTCCGGGAGCGCATCGACCGACTGCAACGACTGCACTTCGGGAACGATCGTGGATACGACGGGCCTTGATCGCATCGTTGGCATCGATAGCTACAACCACACAGTGACGGTGGAAGCCGGTGTCCGTCTCGGGTCACTCATCGCGGCACTCGCTGAAGTGGAGCTCGAACTTGTCGGTAATCACGACCAGTTGCAACGGACAGTCGGTGGTGCAATTGCCTCGCCTTGCATGGGACCCGGCATTGGCAGCAACGCGGCATTTCTCTCAACGCAGGTTGTCAGCATGAAGGTTGTCACGCCGGTCGGAAAGCTCATGAAAGTGTCAAATCAGCAGCAGTATCTGCTCAGCGCATTCCGGCTGAGTTATGGCATGCTCGGCGCCATCTATGAAGTCACCTTGCGGGTCCGCCCAAGCGCGACATTTTCCGCCAGTCACCGCCGTATGACGATTGATACGTTCGCTGACGTCATCAATCGCCTGGCCGCTCGAGATGTCGGCCTGAAATTCTATGTCATGCCCTACATGGACAGGGTGTATCTCGACCTTCGTCGCTACGAGGCGTCCGCCGGTAACAGCTATGCCCCACCCTGGAAGATCAAGGACTGGGGCGAAAGCACTGTGTTGCCGCACGTATTCAAATCGCTTAACCGAGTTATGCCCATCCAGTCGGTCAGGTACCGCCTCATGGACAGCATCGGAGCGGCGACACACGACCTCGTCAATACGCGCCTTGTAAAGAACGGTAACAACAACACATCGGCGGGCCGCAGGCGAAAACCCCGCAATCGGGTGCAATCGACCTGGTGTTTCCCGGCGTCGGATTTCTCCGTTGTCATTAAGGCATACAGTGAGTTCTGCCGAAATACACTCGAGGGCTCAGGCTATCGAACCGACCTGCCAGCCGCCGGATTTCGCGTCGGCAAGGACACGTCGGCATTATTGTCACCGTCGTTTGACGAACCGCTTATCGCACTGCAGGTCTCTTCGACGCAGGAAAAGGGCTGGGAAGATTTCGTCATCGATTTCGCGCAATTCGCGGAGAATTGGGGGGGCACACCGCTGTTCAATCAATCGCGATCCATGCGGGCGGAATACGGCCGGCAAATCTACACCAACCGGCTCGAACTGTTTCGCAAAATTCGGCAGCAACTGGATCCGCAGGGGCGGCTCCTGAACCCGTTTCTGGCGCAGTACTTCAGCTAGGCCGGGGCCCGAAACCGCAGAAAACGGACTATTGATACGTTTTGTTACGCATTTCGCTGGACTTTATATATCGAATTGATATTATGCATCGCCCCGATATATGGGCAGCTCTTGCTGCCGTGAGTGAAACGCATGGATGTCAAAACCGTTTGCCTCGGGATGCTGACCGATGGTCCTGCGTCCGGATACGACCTCAAGAAAGAATTCGAGTCGTCTTTTGCCCATTTCTTTGCCGCCGGCTATGGGTCGATATACCCGGCCCTGTCGTGGCTGGCGGAAAATGGCCTCGTCGACTGCGAAGAGGTGCCACAGGAAGGCAAACCGGACCGTAAGGTCTACCAGATTACTGGCGAAGGACGTCAGTTCCTTCTGAAGGCACTGCAGAATCCGAGCCCTTGCCACAAGATCCGGTCAGAATTCCTGGCAACCATGTGCTTCGCGCACCTGATGCGACCGCAGGACATCGAAATCGTGCTCGATAACCGCCTCGCGGACATCGCCCGCTACCAGGAAATGTTCCGCCAGTTCGAATCTGAGGAGATGAGCGACTGGCCCGAAGGCGCGAAGTTCGTACTCGGTTTTGGCAAGGCCGTCGCGGGCGCTATGCAAACCTATATCAATGAGAATCGACACCAGTTGGCGGATGAACCGTCCGCAAAAGCAGCGACGGGTCAATAAGGAATCTGAGCGATGCAACAGGGCACAATCAAACGTTACAAATCCTGGTTCGTCTCGGCCGGCATCGTGGTCGCCGTGACCTTGTGGGTAATGTCGGGTTCGCTCGGCAACTCCGAGGACGAAGCTATCACGACCGACGTCGTCGTCGCGGGACCTGCGAAGAACGCCGTTCGGGTGCGCACGCAGTCTGCCGAAGAGGTCATGCGGACGATCGTGATCAACGGCAAGACTGCACCCGCACGTATTGCACAGCTCTCCGCTGAAACGGACGGGCGAATCGAGTATATCGGCGCAGAACGTGGCGCCAGCCTGGAACGTGGCAATCTGATCGTTCGCATGGACGAACGCGATCGCGCCGCGCGACTTGCGCAGGCTGAGGCAACCGTCAGGCAACGTGAAGTTGAGTACGACGCAAGGGAGCGCCTGAAGTCCGAGAGCTACGTGTCGGACGCGCAACTCCAGGAGGGACTCGCATTGCTCGAAGCTGCCCGGGCTGAACTGACCCGCGCGAAACTTGACCTTGAATACATGTCGGTACGCGCGCCCTTTGCGGGAGCGCTGCAGGAGCGCATGGTTGAAATCGGTGACTTCGTCAAACGCGGTGACCCGATCGCGACCTTCGTCGACAACCGCACGATTATCGTCAGCGCCAACCTTTCCGAGTTCGATGCGCGATTTGTCAATGTCGATGACATGGCAGAAGCCCACCTCGCCACTGGCGAAACTGTGTGGGGACGAATTCGTTACGTTGCCCCGGTCGCCGACGAGGCCACGCGAACATTTCTCGTGGAACTCGAAGTCAGCAACGATAACGGCAAGCTACGTGCCGGTGGCACAGCGGAGCTGCGCATTCCTGCCGAGCAGGTCTTCGCTCACCGGATCTCTCCGTCGCTGCTGACACTCGACGATGCCGGCAACGTCGGCGTAAAAATCATCAACGGCCAGGGCGAGGTTGAGTTTGTCGTCGCCGATATCGCTTTGTCGTCGAATGACGGCATCTGGCTTGCCGGTTTGCCGGAAGTCACAACGATCATCACGGTCGGCCAGGGCTATGTTGCCGATGGCGCCGTAGTCAAATCGGTTCCTGAACAGGATGTCGAGACGGCAGTTGCCGTCAAGGGTGACGAGGAAGCCGACTAATGCAGGTTATTGAACTGGCAATGCTGCGGTCGCGGACCATTGTGCTCTCGTTGCTGGTCATACTGATCGGCGGGATCGTCGCCTACGCGACGATTCCCAAGGAAGCCGAGCCAGACATAGAAATCCCCATTGTCTACGTAAGCATCGAGCACGACGGAATCTCGCCCGAGGACTCCGAGCGCCTGCTCGTTCGACCGATGGAGCAGGAACTACGATCTATCGAAGGCGTCAAGGAGATGACCGCTAACGCTTACGAAGGCGGCGCGAACGTCCAGCTTGAATTCGATGCTGGCATCGACACCAAGCAGGCACTCCAGGACGTACGAGAGAAAGTCGATCTTGCACAAGCCAAGCTGCCTGGCGATACCGAGGAACCGACGGTCAACGAGGTGAAAATGTCTCGTTTCGATCCGATGCTGGTGTTGAACCTGGCAGGTGATGTGCCGGAACGCGCGCTGACCACCATCGCCAAGAACCTCGAAGAAAAACTCGAGGCCCTGCCTGGCGTTCTGGAGGTCAACCTGATCGGTACTCGCGAAGAACTGATGGAAGTCGTAGTCGATCCTCTCTCGATGGAGAGCTACGGCCTCGATCAGGCGCAGATTATCAATTTCGTTAACCGCAACAACAGGCTCGTTGCGGCTGGCGCACTGCACGCCGACGAAGGACGATTCCCCGTCAAGGTCCCCGGTGTATTCAAGAGCGCAGAGGATGTACTTGACATGCCGATCAAGGCCGTGGGCGAGCGCATCGTGCACTTCAAGGACATCGCCCAGGTGCGCCGTACCTACAAGGATGCAGAAAGTGTTGCCCGGCTCGACGGCAAGCCGGCAATGGCCATCGAAGTGATCCAGCGATCACGCGCCAACATTATCGACACGATTGCCGAGGTCAATGCGATTATCGACGAAGAACGCGCCTACTGGCCGCCAGGAATCGAAATCGTTGCGTCACGGGATAAATCCAAAGACGTGAACGACATGCTGTCCGAACTGCAGAACAACGTACTCGCGGCTGTGTTGCTCGTCTTTATTGTCATTATCGGTATTCTCGGAATCCGGTCAGCACTGCTCGTGGGCGTGGCAATTCCGGGCAGCTTCCTGATGGGCATCCTGCTGATTGGTTCGTTTGGCGTCACCATCAACATGATGGTCCTGTTCGCGCTGATTATGGCCGTGGGCATGCTGGTCGACGGCGCGATCGTCGTCACCGAAATGGCGGACCGCCGCATGGCAGAAGGCGATGCGCGCCACGATGCCTACTCGCGCGCGGCCATCCGCATGTCGTGGCCGATCATTGCATCGACCTGCACGACGCTGGCGGCCTTCGTGCCGCTCGCGCTCTGGCCGGGCACGTCCGGCGAGTTCATGAAGTACCTGCCGATCACGTTGATCGCCGTGTTGGCGGCATCCCTGTTTATGGCCCTTATTTTTGTGCCTACACTCGGCTCGATCTTCGGGCGGACCGGCGCTAATACAGAGGAGGCCAGGCGCAATCTCGCTGCCGCGGAGACGGGTGATCTCGATGCCGTAACCGGCCTTACCGGCAAGTACATACAGTTTCTTAAGAAGACACTCCGCCACCCGTGGCGCGGCGTCGCCGGAGTTTCCAGCCTGCTGGTCGCCGTCTATGCCGCATTCTTCGTATTCGGCGAAGGCGTCGAATATTTTCCGGATGTCGAGGCACCATTTGGCATGGTGGACATTCGTGCCCGCGGTGACCTGTCGACCGACGAGCGCGACTTCCTGGTCCGCCAGGTTGAAAACCGCGTGTTGGGTATGCCGGAAGTGGAGTTCCTGTACGCGAAGACGGGTGCCAGCGACCAGGGCGCGGAAGACCTGATCGGGTCGCTGACCCTGAACTACATTGACTGGGACAAGCGCCGGCGCGCGGACGACATTCTTGCCGAGGTTCGGGAACGCACGAACGACCTCGTCGGCATCCGCATCGAAACTCGCAAGCCGGACGCTGGCCCGCCGATGGGTAAGCCGATCAGTATCGAATTCTCGTCGCGATTCCCGGATGAGCTTAATGCTGCCGTGGCGCGTGTACGCGAGCACATGGCCATGAACGACTCGATCGTAAATGTCGAGGACAGCCGGCCATTGCCTGGAATCGAATGGCAAATCCAGGTCGATCGAGCCGAAGCCGCGCGATTTGGGGCTGACATTTCGCTCGTCGGTGCGATGGTGCAACTCGTAACCAACGGTATCAAGATCGGGGAATATCGCCCTGACGACAGCGACGACGAAATCGACATTCGCGTGCGCTACCCGGAAGGCAGCCGCAGCCTTTCGCAGATCGATGAGCTGCGCATCCCGACCGAACAAGGCCTGGTGCCGATCAGCACGTTCATCGAGAGAGTTCCGGCACAGAAGGTCGGCACTATTAGGCGAACAGATATGCGACGCACGCTTTCTATCGACGCGGATGTCGCCGCGGGCGTGCTGGTCGACGATGTCGTTCGTCAACTCAAGGCCGATGTCCCGGATCTCGACATAGACCCGCGTGTCAGCTGGTCATTCCGCGGTAGCACCGAAGACCAGCAGGACGACATGGAATTCCTCGCCCGCGCCATGATGATGGCGCTTGCGATCATGGCAATTATCCTGGTGACGCAGTTCAACAGTATTTACCAGGCGGGCCTGATACTCACGGCGGTCCTCTTCTCGACAGGTGGCGTGCTGCTCGGCCACCTGCTGATGGGCAAACCCTTCGGCGTAATCATGTCGAGTGTCGGCGTCATTACCCTGGCCGGTATTGTTGTGAACAACAATATTGTCTTCATCGATACCTACAACGTATTGCGAAACCGTGGTGAGCAACCGTTCGATGCGGTGCTGCGTACCTGTGCGATTCGCTTGCG
>Ga0316192_10000269_pt1 | contig 36574 bp, 44 predicted proteins | sample MerIslwburrow_MG_FD_204931 | JGI IMG/M metagenome (GOLD analysis project Ga0316192, IMG submission 204931) | Coastal sediment microbial communities from Maine, United States - Merrow Island worm burrow | ecosystem: Environmental > Aquatic > Marine > Coastal > Sediment | place: USA: Maine...
TGGTAATTCTGACATCTCTTAGAAAATATCGACCTTTTTCGACATTAACTGATGAATTTTGTACGTTTACTAGAAACCTGAGTAGTTACAGCTATTATTAAAAAAGTTAACGATTCTTTTTTAAGTGCTGTAAAAAAATCCATGAGCAAAAACAACCTCACCTTGGCTAGCGACATCAAAGACCTACACGATCGTTATAAAGTATTAGAAGAAAAATATTCTGAAATGGGTTTTAAGTTCAAGGCCACTGTTCATATACGCTGTGGATCAACCTATGAAATGTATTTTGACGAAGAATTAATTGAAAGTCGTACCAATTTTAGTTTTGAAATTCTCACCAAGCAATACACCATTCGGATGGGACAGCACATTTCAATCAAAGCGCCCACCGGCAAAGACTTCGAACCTGCTTTCACCTGCATGATCATACTCAATGACCATCACTGCATTGCTACAGGCCCTAGCACTTGGAAACAATTCAGCACGACAAATAAAAAATGGTACTCGGCAAGATCAATGAAAGGCCTAAAAAATTCAGAACTCGCTGAAAGAGAAGGAATTACCAGATACCAAGAAATTGTTACACTCAAAGAACCTATCACCTACGGTAGAGTAAAAACTCAGGCCATTAAAATCAGCTTAACAGGAAAGCACGTCGGCCATCTCACAACGCGCGTATCACTTGAGAATATTTCCCTCAAATAAATTGAGAACAGTAAAATTTATTGTAGCGCCCTTGTTGCGCGATCAACTCTTCATGAGAGCCTGATTCAACCAATTGCCCCGCTTCAATCACAAATATTCTGTCACAAAACTGGATAGTGGACAAACGGTGAGCAATAATAAAACATGTCTTATCTGCCGTTATTTGTGTCATCGCTTTTTGAATAATCGCTTCTGATTCAGAATCTATATGCGAAGTCGCTTCATCAAGGATTAATATATCAGGAGAAGTCACCATAGCTCGAGAAAAACTAATCAGTTGGCGTTCTCCTACAGAAAGCAAGTTTCCTCGCTCGCGAATATCTGTGTCAAGCCCTTCAGGCAACTGATCCACTAAGTTTTTGATACCTGAATGCCTAATCGCTTCTTCAATATCATTATCTGTCACACGAGGGTCATCGAGTGAAATGTTTTTACGTAAAGAACCCGAAAATAAGGTCACATCCTGCTGTACGGAGGAAATTTTTCTACGGAGCGAAGCGCGCTGCCATTCTTTAATCGCCACCCCATCAATAAGGATTGTTCCCTGATTCACGTCATACAAACGACGTATGAGTTTTATAATAGTTGTCTTACCTGAACCCGTAGAACCCACAAGAGCTATTTTCTCCTTCGGTCGCACATGAAAAGAAATATTTTTCAACACCTCACTGCCGGGAATGTAAGAAAAACTTACCTTATCAAAAATAATATCGCCTTTAATTGTGGCATTTACTTTTTCCTGCGAATCGTCCAGATATTCATCGTTATCTAAAAGATGAAAAATCCTTTCGGAAGAAGCCATGGCTATTTGAAGGATATCAATCTTCACCGCCATATCTCGGATAGGACGAAAGAAAATATCCATTGTCCATAGATAATAAAAAAACACCTGCCATGAGATTTCTTTTTTTAATAAAAGGTAACCTCCTAAAAAAATGACCAAAAATTTGATCACATGGCCCACGTAAGCCAAACCCGGTGAATACCAAGAATTGAAATGTAACATCTTCAAGCTAAATGTCAGATGATGCCTAACCAACTCTCCCATTTTTTTCATTTGTCTAAGACGCGCGGCAAAAATTTGAATTATTTTTAAACCCGTTACTCTTTCAGCCAAAAAAGCATTGATGGCTGCCGTCGCTTGACGCTCCTTCAAATAAACACCGCGAGATTTTTTTAAAAATACAAAAGTGATCCATCCCATTATAGGAATACTCAAAAGTGTCATTACACCCATACGCCAATCCATAACCAATAGTACGGCAGACAAAGCAACAAGTCGAATCAAATCCACAAACAACGCTATGATACCATTGGTAAACATTTCACTGATATTCTCTAAATCAAAACTAACGCGAGTCACCAATCGTCCTACTGGCTGACGATGAAAAAATGACAAGGGTTTTTTCAACAAATGAGAGAACAGTTGAACACGTATATCATAGATAACTTGCTGTCCTATTTTCTCTGACAATAAAGCACCACCTACTTCTACCACAAAACCTAGTACTTGTACCAAAAGATATGTTGTTGCCAACGAGAGGACAATCACCGTCCAGTCCCCTTGATTCTTAACGACTTCACTTCCCGTCACCAATATTTGACTGACCAAATAAGGTGCATACAGTCCTATCCCTATCGCCGCTAATAGCAGCACACAAGACAAAACAAACAGTAGGCGATAAGGCTTCACATAAGCCATTATTCTCCAAATATTTTTGAAAGAAAAATTGGCAAAAATCAAATCATCAGATTCCCGAGCATTCATGAGACAATCTCACTTTTTTGTCTAGCCACCATTCGGGCGTAATAACCTTCAGGGCGCTGCGATAATTCTGCTGGAGTACCCTTGTCCACCAATCTTCCCCGATCCAACACCAACAACATATCGCAATTTTGAATTGTTGACATGCGGTGGCTCGCGATAAAAGTGGTATGTCCTTCACAAATTCTAAAGATCGCTTGCAACAACTTTTTTTCTGTATGAGAATCCAGCGCAGAAAAACAGTCATCGAACACATAAATTGTGGCCTCCACCGCTAATGCACGCGCCAAAGTCACCCTTTGCTTTTGACCACCTGATAGATTTACTCCTCGCTCACCCAAAAAAGAATCCAACTTCTCAGGTAAAGCCTCTATATCATCAAGCACCTGACAACTGGCCAACCACTCTTTGACCTGTTCATCATCACCCTCTTCATCTTTACCAAAAAGCACATTATTTTTTATAGTTTCAGAAAACAACAACGATTCTTGCGTCACACAGCCCATGACTTGCCTCAACGATTCAAGGCCATATTCACGGACATCTTTTCCGTCCACAAACAGCTGACCTGGTTCTGGAGCATATAAACAAGGGATCAATGACATTAAGCTACTCTTACCCGATCCCACCTTGCCTATCACACCTACTTTCGATCCAGCAGGTATATCTACTGTAATGTCATGCAGTACCTGATGCTCTTTGTAATAAAAATTAAGATGTTTGAACTCAAAATGGCCCTTGATCGTCAGGGTAACCGCTTCTTTTCCTCCATTACTTTCCAACAATTGTTGTGGATCTATCGCAAAGATTTCTCTCAAACGTTCTAGACTAACCATTCCTTTCTGTATCATGCCTACGACCATGCCCACAGCTCTTATAGGCCACTCCAGCAAACAGACATACAACACAAACTCAAACAAAGATTCAAAGGTTAAGCTCGCTTGATCACTAAGAACCATAGGCGCACCTTTTATAAGCACCAAAAAAAGACATACGGCAATCAATAAATTGGCCAATGGCGCTAAAAATGATTCCCATAAGACCATTCTGACCTTTTGAGAAACCATACCTTTACTTTGTTTGTTAAATTTTTTCTCCACGGCTTCTTCTGTTCCAAAAGATTTGATCACTGAAATGCCTGAAAAGCTTTCTTCCGCCATTCCTGCCAAATCAGCTGTCATGCCTTGATAAACTTTGGTTGCCGCAAACAATTTCTTTCTAACAATTTGAAAAATCACAACACCTATCACAAGAGGAATCAATACCAACACAAACAACTTTTTATTGAGAAAATAAAGAATAGGAAGTATTGCCCCCACATGAATGGCACAGTCTAAAGCTACCACAAAGGCAAAGGCCACCATCCGTTGCACAGCATTGATATCTGATGTCACCCGAGACATCAAATCTCCAGCTTTCATTTCATCAATCTCCTTCTGAGAAAGAGCTGTCAAATGAGAAAAAAAAGCTTCTTTCATTGATGCGCCCATTTTTCTGGCTGAACCCACAGTAAAAATACGCCATTGATGACGAGTCAGAAATAGCACAGTGACCACCACCAGATAGATCCACACATAATCCCAATGCAAATCTTCCACTGCTTTTTTGTCATTGAACAAACCACGAAAATGCTCTGTTGCTGAAGTAATTATTTTGGGAACCATCAATTGGCAAATATCCGTCACCAACATCACTACAGCCCCTAAAAACAATGGCCAATAGAAAGGTTTAAGAAAATATTTCAAAAATGATAAGGAAGATTTTGTGTCTATTTTCATTTTCGTCATTATACTGATATAACTTATTTATCATATCCTTCAGGAAGGCCTCTTATGGAAAACTCTCAGCAACAATCACTTGAAGATACCGGAAAATCATTCGGATTAAACAAAACCAAGCGGCACATTTTTCTTTGTTGCGATCAAAATAAAGACAAGTGTTGTGATAAGACCATCGCCAACGATTCTTGGGATTATTTAAAAAAGCGCCTTAAAGAACTGGGGCTAGCCAATGAAGGTGGTATCGCACGTACCAAAGCTAATTGTCTGCGCGTCTGCCAAAAAGGACCTATTGCCGTAGTCTATCCCGAAGGTTCTTGGTACCACAGTTGCAGCCCTGAAGTTTTGGAACGTATTATTCAAGAACACCTAATCGCAGGTCACCCCGTAAAAGAATTTTGTTTTTTAGAAAAAGCGCTCTAGTCACATTTTACAATGTAACTGTCCAAATAAAGAGACAGTGCTTAATGGATCTATGAAAAACAAATAAAATTAAGTCATTTATCTTGAAAAAATGTAATTATCTGTATTTTTATAAACTATAAGAATACGGCACACAATTTGCCACATAAACAAGATTAAATCAAAAGGAGTTGTATGCGAATAACTTTTAGCTGTCTTATCGCCCTGTGTTTACTGTTATTTTTTTCGCTAACATCTCAATGCCAAGAAGATGACATTGGCTCAGACGGCTCCATAGGCACCATATTAAATTACAAAAGAATGAAACTAGATATTCGAGGTGCCGATGCCATATGCTTTATTATTGATCGCTCCCCCTCTATGGAAGATGACATCGAAGAAATTGAAGAATATATTGAAAATATGTTAGGAAAGCCCTCCTCGACACTCAACCTATCACCATTATTGCCTATGCCGATTCCGCTGAGGTCGTGATTGAGAACAGTAAGGATATTAATGAGGTGAAACAAGCTTTAACAAATATTAATCCTGTTGGAGCCAGTCAAGAAAAGCTATTTGATGCTATTAATTTGGGATACAACACATTAAAAAAATCAAAATCACCTTTGTTTGTTGTGGTCACCGATGAAACAGGTGATGACGCTGCAAATATGGAAAAAACCTTGAATACGCTTTCCAGAAAAAAATCTAGAGTACACGTTTTGTCCACACCTGCATCCTTTGGCAACAAGGAATGGCATTGGACACAAGTAGTCGACCCTATCCTAGGAAAAACAGAACATTACAAATCTTCTAACGGCCCCGCTTCTGGAACAAAAGAAATATTATTTGATTTTTTCTTTGTGCAACGCTCACATCACACCAATCAAATGGCAAAATATAATTGGAAAAATTGGGCTGTAAGTGCGGGATGGGCTCCCTACAATCTTGCTTATATTTCTCAAGAAACAAAAGGTGCCATTTATCTTATAGCAACCGATTCTTATCTATTAGATTCAAATGATTTTGATATAAAAAAAATGAAGCGTTATCAACCTGAAATAGCGAAACCCAGCACTTTATTAAAATCAATTGCAAAAGATTTTCGTCGTAAAGCGGTACATAGGGCTTTGGAAGAATATTACAAAAAACGCAACCTGATAACAATCAATCGAAATACTTATCTAGGAAATCCATCAAGTCCTGTTGAAATGAAAAAGAAAATGATTGCCACTTTTCTTAAAAGTAATATTAAAAATGTTGAAAAAAACATGGTACTGATAGAAGACATGATAGATACCTTGGAAGACGCCTTAAAAAAAGATCAAAAAGAGCAGGAAAAAGCAAAAAAGTATTCTACAAAAGAAGAAGAGGTAGGCAATAACCCTTCTTTGAGATGGCAAGCAAATCTTGAATTAAATTATGCTTTAGCCTACAGTTCTTATTATGAAATGCTCCAATATAAAGAATTTCTCAAAGAGGCCGAAGCTGGCCGTATTGACACACGTTACGGAGGAGTACCTGACAACCCTGATAGCTTACGCAAAGCAGAACTTGATACAGCCATATATGCCGAAATTTTGATGCTCCCTCATGACGATGATCATCATGCTCAGAAAAAGGTTTATTCTGTAGTCCACGGCGATTCTACGAATCCCCTAAGTATTGTTAAAACAATTATGGGAAAGAAAAAAATAGACAAACTTTCTTTAGAGGAGGTTGAAAAAATAGCTAACGTCACGCTGGAATTCGTGGAACACAATCATGCCAATACACCTTGGGCCGTGTTGGCACAAAAAACAAGAAGTTATTTAGGACCCTACGGTTTGATGGTTTACATATTTGGAAACTCAACAAATACAAATAGTAATCAATGAAAGAACTGCCTCTGAATCACTCTTAATTTAATAGGCATCAAAATCCATAGCATCAAATTTTATATCTTTTATTCTCAAACTTCTGTTATGTTCAGTGAGATCGTAAAAAATAAAATTAAGTGGTGATGGCCGCCTTTTTTCAGGGACATCCACATAACAGCTGCCTGACCAATCCCGCGACGCATCCAACCCTATCCACATACGAAAAGGATTAAGATTATGAATAATTTTTTTACCTGGGATATTTATGTGTTCTCGAGTAACACCCATTTCTACATGAGGTCCCCAATCCGCAAACAGAGGAGCCCTAGTATATATTTTTTTATTAGGGGCATCTGACACATAAAAGTATTCTTGCAAAGGGCGTGACAGACGCCAAGATAGTGCTTTTGGCCCCCAGTTGAGTTTGTATCTGAATCGGTGACTGCAGTGTGTGGCAGGCATTCCCCCTACTCCCAACTTCACCTCCAAAGCGCCTAATAACTGAAAATTCAAATGTTTCACAAATACTTTTGTACTGTTAGCGTTAGCCACACCAATGACATGTTGATAACCTTGCTTTCTGGCTTCTTCAAGAGCATGAACTCCAGCCATTTTGAACAATCCTTTGCCTCGGTAATCGGGATGGGTTGCAATATTAAGGGCCAGCAAACCCTTCTCTTCCAAACCATTAAAAATAGAAGAAATGGGTTGTGTCACAAAATGTGCGATAAGTTTATGACCATCATAAATATTTGACCCTAACGCTAAGCCGTTTGGATTTCTAAGATAATGCCAATCCAGATATTTTTTAGAAAAGTGATGCGCATGTGGAAACACTTTATGCAAGAGTGCGTATAAGTCTGAAAGACCTTTCTCGCTCAAATCGATAGGTTTTACGTCAAACATGACACAAACTCATCATAACGGATGATCTTAGCTCCACCTTCTACAATATTTTCTAATCTTTTGAACATACTCTTGCGATTATGATACATCAACCAATTGAAAAAAGGTTTATGTGCAAATTCAGGGAAAGCATTTTTTTGTTGCTCCGTATCAATATCATAAGGATGGAAGTAAGCAGTGACAGGCTTACTTCTGCGATAAAACTTTTTAAAAAGAGATGCTATCATAAAAAAAGGTAAGGCGCGAAAATAAACCCCACCTGCAAAAGGAACATTCAACACAGGGAAACCCGATAAACTTATAGGAATTTCCCATACGGCCCCTTCGCGAAGACTGGCTTCCTCAGGAAATCCTGCCCAACCATAATGAGGATTTTTAGCTGGCAACACTGAACTGGAATAGGAAAAACCACACTCAGCTAATATTTTATAAGCCCAGGAAGAAGACTCCATCAAAGATAAACAGGGCGCTCTAAAACCTTTCACTTTTTCAATATCAATACCCGCTTCTCTAATCGCCTCCCTATTTTTTTCTAAATCCAATTTGAATGACACTTCATCCATTTCATCCAAGGGAATATGTTGGTCGCTGTGGCACGCAATTTCATGCTCCTGATCTTCTATTTTTCTAAGAAGTTCAGGATAACGACGAGCTATATTTCCCAGCACAAAAAAAGTACTTGTCATCTGATATTTTTTTAGAAATTCAAGATAACGGTCAACATTACCTGGAACTCTTCCTGAAAAGTTGTTTCCCTGCCCTGAAACAATGCGGTCATCTTCCACATCCACGCTGAAGAGGAATATCTTTTCGGATTTTTGTGTCATATTGTCTTATTTCGGAATGAAACACACCCCGCCTTGACTGTTCACAATCATTTCTCCATTTTTGTAAGGAAAGGAATAAATACGCATTTCAGAGGCTGTCACGCCATCAATGTTAAAAATTTGATTGGCCCGAGCCAAATGTTCGGGCTTTTTAACCTTTGTCGACTTTTCACAACCCGTAGTAAAAAACATCAAAATAGGTAATATAAGCATAAACCATTTCTTTTTTTTCATCAAACACTCCTTTTCCGCATAAAAATTGACTATTTTAAAGTCTACAACGAATACCTGTTTTTGCCTTGTCGGTGGGAATAGATCTTCTAAAATACCTGTTATAAAACATCCTTAGGAGAAAAAAAATGACACATGACCTCATCATCATCGGCTCGGGCCCTGCAGGATATACGGCAGCTCTTTATGCCGCGCGAGCTAACTTAAAACCCCTTGTTTTTACAGGATTTAGTCAAGAACACTTGCAAGGCGGTCAATTGATGACAACGACGGATGTGGAAAATTATCCCGGCTTCCCTGATGGTATTGAAGGCCCTGAAATGATGGAACTTTTTGAAAAACAATGTGTGAAATTTGGAACTGAAATAATTCAAAAAGAAGTCACTCAAGTAGATTTCTCTGTTCGCCCGTTTAAAATTTGGGCAGGAAAAGAAGAATATGAAAGCAAAACCGTCATTGTCGCCACAGGTGCCACAGCCAGTTACTTAGATGCTCCTGGAGTGGAAACCTTCAAAAATCGTGGCGTTACAGCCTGTGCTACTTGCGATGGGGCCATGCCCAAATATAGAAATCAAGTGTTGGCTGTCATAGGTGGTGGTGATACCGCCATGGAAGAGGCTTTATTCTTGACAAAATATGGTAGCGAAATCCATATCTTTAATCGTTCTGAAAAATTTCGCGCAAGCAAAGTCATGTTAGAACGGGCCAGAAGTCATGAAAAAATCACTGTGCATGAAAACACCGTATTAGATTCTTGTTATGGCGAAGAAGGTTTTGCTGGATTAAAAGGAATAAAAATCAAAAATGCCCAAACAAATGAGGTCAGCGACTTCCCCCTTGAAGGATTATTCATGGCCATTGGGCACAAGCCCAACACCGAATTATTTAAAGATGTCTTGGATATGGAAGAAAATGGCTATTTGATCACCCAAGGTAAATCCACATATACCAATATTGAGGGTGTTTTTGCCTGCGGAGACGTGCAAGATCACATTTACCGGCAAGCTGTTACCTCCGCAGGAACGGGATGTATGGCCGCCATTGATGCAGAACGTTATTTGGCCTCTCAGGAGTGATTGAAAGACAAAGCCATTATGATTGTTGTAGCCAATGGACGCTGATTCCCTGTCAAAAAAATAAAGCCTCTCTATTCATTGCCCTACATGGTTTTCGTCAAAATCGCCACGATTCCATAAAATTTTGGTCTACTTTGATTCCTTTTACTCATTTTTTGGCACCCAATGCTCCATTAGTACACGAATATGCAAAGCCTCGAAAAATTGGACGTGCCTAGTATGTTTACGATGGTGACCGTGACAAATTTCGTAAAGAAATGGCCAACACTTCATTGTTTTTAGATGAGATTATTGAAAATGCGAGTAAAGACCTAAATTTTAATGACATTTGGATCGCAGGGTTTTCACAAGAAGCTTATATGGCTTTGTATTATGGGTTACAACATAATAAAAAAATCACACATATTCAGGCCATTGCAGGTAATTTTCACAACAGTATGATGCCAGCAAATTTAGAAACAAAAAATATATGGTTACATTGTGGAAAAAAAGATCCCCATATTAGTGAAGAAAAAATGTTTTTTTAGAAAATGAGTTACGTTCACGTAAAGCAAAAGTTCATCGCCACAAATTTAATGCCTCCCAATATTGTTACCCCTGAAATGATAAAAGAATTAACAAAAATTTTAAACGAGTGATCCTCGAGCCTTATAAAAAATGATTCGGAAAAAAATAATTTTCTCTATTACTTTCTTTGGATATGGAGTATTATATTTTTGTCTTCCCTGAGAGAAAACAACGTGGCAATATTTCAAAAAACATTTTTTTACAAAGATTATTTGATTTAACATTATGGTCCAGAAACGTTTAAAATCACCCGAGCGGCGGCAGCAAATTTTAACCGTGGCTATGGAGGTTTTTGCCCACAAAGGTTACGGATCCACCACCACCGCCGCTATTGCCAGTGCCGCTGGCATTTCTGAGCCCATACTCTACCGACATTTCAAAAACAAAAAAGATCTCTTTCACCGTCTTATAGAAAATGTTACCGAACAAACCTTAAAACAGTGGAAAGAATCTTTAGGTCATGCTGATTCTATTGTTTCTCATATGAAAATCATGGCTAAAAATCTTGCCCAACAATTGGATGAAGACGAATTGAAAATCTCATTGATCAATCGTGCCATTGCCGACTCGCGCGATGATGAAGAATTACGTCAACTCATGTTGGCTCATTACGATAGTTATGTGAAATTTTTGGAAAAACTTATTCGTAAAGGTATAAAGAATAAAGAATTCAAAAAAAATCTCAATGTTCAACAAGCAGCTTGGCAATTGATGGGGCCAGGCTTAGCCTATTCAGCCACTCAAGGCCTCAACATTAACCAAAAGTTAAAAGCAGCAGCACTTTACTCAAGCTTTGAAACCTTATTAAATAGCTGGACATGACCGTTCGTATTTGTTTTTGTACAGCACCTGACCACACAGCTTCTCACACACTTGCTCATAAATGGGTTGAAAAAAAATGGGCTGCATGTGTGAATATCATTCCAAAAATTCAATCCATCTATCGCTACAATGGAAAAATTGAAAACGACAATGAAAGTTTGATGATTATCAAAACGACAGATGAAGGTGCTAACAAGATCAAGGAAAATCTAGACAAGGATCATCCCTACGACTGTCCCGAATGGATAGAGCTGACTTCACACGATGTCAGCGACAGTTATCTCAAGTGGCTTATAAAAAACTCGCTTTAATTCTTCAACTTCGTCATTCCAACGCAAGCGAGAATGACGGTTTTTTCAGTCAGACGACCTAGTTTAAGATTCTTGAAATTTCATCCGCCAAGGCATCCAAAGAAAATGGTTTTTTTAAATAAGCATCACAACCTTTGATGTAGCCTGTTAGCACATCCCAATCATCGCCACGAGCAGTTAGAAAAATAATAGGTGTCTCTTCAAAACCTTTCATTTCACGTAGTTTTTCGCAACACTCGTAACCATCCATCACAGGCATCATGATATCTAGAATAATCAAGTCCGGCATAAACTTTATAGCTACTTCTAGTGCTTCCGCTCCATTTTCTGCAACGTCACACTCAATTTTTTTGGCAGACAACCCCTGACAGATTACCTTTTGTAGATCTTTATCATCTTCTACCACCAATATTTTACGACTCATAAAAATCACCTGCTTTCTTTTTTTCTTTATTGTCAGACTCTGACCCTTCACTATTGCCTTCCGCATCAATCCAGTTACTTCTTTTAGCACGCAAAACAATATTTACATAAAATTCTTCAGGAACTTTAAAGATTTCCACACCCATGCCCCTGTTATCTGAATCTTCTGAACACCAGACACAACGTGCCAACGATTTAACTGTGTGATTTTTATTTTCGAACAAAAAAGTTATTTCAAGAACTGTATTAGGTGCAAACATATGTTCTGTTGATATAAACAACCCCACTTCAGAAATTTCAGATGCCTTTGACGTAATGGCCTTAACAACCGCTTCTTCTTTATGGGAATTCCCCAAATCCAATTTACGAAACTTGATTAATACATCTGAAGGAAATCGCCTAAAGCGGCGTTTCTCATTATCGAACACACTGGCCATGATTATATATTACTAAAAAAAGTGTGTTGCGTCCCAAATATCCTATAACAACTCTTGAAGTTGAGTAGCTGGAATACTTTCAACACGGTTATTTTTCATTTTTATACTCACTTTATTGTTTCTCAAATCAATATTAAGTATTTCCCCCACAAAACACCTATCACCAAATAAATAATTTCCCTGTTTATTTTTTCTATTTTCAATCCATTTTGATTGAATATCCATCTCAAATACCGAGATTGATGTCCATTTTGACAATAAGCTAATTAACTTTTTCGCTAATTCATCGCTCATTTGATTGTTATCTAAAAAAGAAGCTCCTTGAAAGAGATCCTTCTCTGAAAAATTAATCCCTATTCCTGCCACAACACCCTCATCAAGTACTTCACATAATATTCCCGCACATTTTTTAGACCGATAAAGAATATCATTGGGCCACTTCACTTGCACTTCATAACCACAATTCTCACACAATTCCACCACGGCATTAGACACCGCGAGTGAAGTTAAGATAATAGGCTCTCGACAAGGTATTAAAACACTCATGTACAAACCACCTAGTGGAGAATGCCATTGATGCAAACCACGCCCTCGTCCCTGCGTTTGCGAATCTGCTCTCACCCAATCACCAACAGCCGGATTATTTTTTTTGAGCCAGTCGTTTGTCGAATCAACTTCTTTCAGATGATGCCCTTTTCCTGGAAGCCATAATTTTTGTTCATTCATAGTAAATATTTTATACAATTTATCACTATAATAATCAGATATGAAAAAACGATATGACATTCATATTCATCTTGCGGGCTATGGCGATGGTTCTAATTGTCGTCTTTCTCCAAAAATGCGGGCAGTCCTGTTTTCAAAATACTCAATCTCAGGCTAGGTCTTAAAGAAGGTCAGGATGCCGACGCAGGATACGTGAGCATTCTAAAATCTCTTCTTGACACCCCACATCTTGACGGAGGAGTTGTTTTTGCCATGGATGGAGTAATCAATGATGAAGGTCAGTTGGATCACAACCGTTCTCATGTTTATGTCCCCAACGATTATCTGTTTGACATATGTGCTCAAAACAAAAAATTTTTACCCGGTATTAGCATCAATCCTAATCGGCCTGATGCGGTTGAACAACTTCAAGAAGCTATCAAGAATGGAGCTGTTGTTCTCAAATGGCTGCCCAGCCTTCAACATTTTGATCCCTCTGACCCCAAACACAATGCTTTTTATCGAGTACTTGCAGATAATAAATTGACTCTGGTGGCCCACACAGGCTGCGACACACCTTCCCTGACATGAATCAAAGCATGGGAGACGCGCGACTTTATAAAAAAGCCTTGGATTTAGGCGTTCCTGTTGTGATGAGTCATTGCGGTGCCGCCTGTATTTTTCATAGAAAGCACAATTCAGTTAAAGATATCTTCGATATGATGAAATCCTATGACAATCTTTACGCAGACACTTCAGCTTTGTGCAGTTTTTTGAAGTTTTATCATCTAATGAAGTTGGATTTTCTCACATTTCACGAAAAATTAGTCCATGGAAGCGATTATCCCATTCCTCCCTTCGCTTTAACTTACCTTTATCCCTTAGGATTCCGCAAAACATGGCATTTGATCCGTAACAAAAATCCTATTGAAAAAGATATTCTCATAAAAAAGGCAATGGGCTTGCCTGATGATATCTTTTCTAATTCTTCGAAATTATTAAACGATCGTGTTGGATCGTGGTACAAATGCCAATAATTTTTTTTAATATGTTTCACTTTAACTTTATTGAAGTAGTGACTTAAATAAAAAATAAAATAATTGCTTAAGCCTAATTCACACAAAAAAAAGTCAAAATAAATTTATTTTTTATTTATTTATTTTATAAGAGCTTTAGCATTCTCAAAAATCAAAACAAAGAAAGTGCATGTAATTTTTATTTACCATCTTCATATGTAACAAAACAAGTATTGTTGTTAAAAACTTTATTTTTTGCATTAAAAACAAAGTTTTCTTTAAATAATTATAAATTAGTTAAAAGATTATAATTTTTTATGACGATGCTTCGTACGAATGAAGAAAAAAAAATTATTCGTTGAAATAAAAAAATGAAGTGCATGCAAAAAATAAATTATTATTTTTTTATAACGATTTTCTTGAATATTTGAAATGAGTTTGCATAATCTAGTAAAGGAAAATTTTTTATGTCCCTAGTTAAGGAGTAACAATGGCTAAGAAAAAAGCTAAAAAGAAAGTAGCAAAGAAAAAAGCTACTAAGAAAAAAGCCACTAAGAAAAAGGCTACTAAGAAAAAGGCTACTAAGAAAAAAGCCACTAAGAAAAAGGCTACTAAGAAAAAAGCCACTAAGAAAAAAGCTACTAAGAAAAAAGCCACTAAGAAGAAGGCTACTAAGAAAAAAGCTACTAAAAAGAAGGCTACTAAAAAGAAGGCCACTAAGAAGAAGGCCACTAAGAAGAAATAGTTAGTCTTTTTTTTCTTTGAGAAATTCTAAGGGGAATGATACGACATCATTCCCCTTTTTTTGTATTTTTGGATACAATATCTGCTATGAAAATCACCTTAGCCCAATTAAATCCCTGTATTGGCGATTTAGAGAGTAATGCGAAAAAAATCCTCGCTAGCTTGAAAAATAGTCGTGATTCAGACCTACTTGTCACGGGAGAACTGGCCCTATGTGGTTATCCTCCTTTAGATTTGATTGATTGGGAAACTTTTATCAGCCATGTTCAGCAATGCAACGATTATCTAATTTCACAAACAAGCGATACCGCTTTGCTATTTGGTAGCTTGTACCGAGATAAAGTGGGCCAACTACGCAACACAGCAATATTAGCGCATCAAGGCAAAGAAATTGGTCGCATCAATAAAAAATTATTGCCCAATTACAATGTTTTTGACGAACGCCGCTATTTTACTCCTGCTGACTCTATTCAACTTATCCCATGGAAGGGACATCAATTGGGTATCAGTATTTGTGAAGATGCTTGGACAAACCACGATATTTGGCCCGATTGTCCTTATCAGGAAGATATTATTACCCAACAAGTCGCTATGGGAGCAACACATTTGATTAATTTGAGTGCTTCTCCTTACAGTCAAGGTAAACCTCAAATTCGTTTTGATTTATTCAAAAATCATGCCCAACAACACAAACTTCCTCTCTGGCATGTGAATCAAGTGGGGGCCAATGATGAATTGATCTTTGATGGAGGAAGTTTGGCCTTTGATGCAGATGGAGAATTAAGTGCACGAGCTACTCTTTTCGAAGAATCTCTTGTATCCGCAACTATTTCAAAACCTTGGCCTGAAAGAATCGAAGAAATTTATAAAGCTCTGACCTTAGGAATCGCAGATTATTTTCACAAATCAGGTTTCTCAAAAGCTGTTATTGGGTTGAGTGGTGGGATTGATAGTGCTCTCGCGCTTTGCTTGGCCGCTGAAGCATTAGGAAATGAAAATGTCACTGCTGTGGCCATGCCTGGCCCTTATTCTTCCAACCACTCTCTTGAAGATGCCAAACAACTCGCAGAAGCTCTTAAAATTACTCTTGAAATTTTTCCCATCAACTCTTTGTTTGACGCAATGGAACATTCTTTTTCAGATTCCTTTTCTCACACTTTAAGTGGTATCGCCAGACAAAATGCCCAGGCACGTATGAGAGGTCAAGTTCTCATGAACCTTTCCAACACCATAAACGCTCTAGTCATCACAACAGGTAACAAAAGTGAACTAGCTGTCGGTTACTGCACACTTTATGGGGACATGTGTGGTGCTCTGGCCGCCATTGGAGATTGCCCTAAAAAATTAGTCTACGATCTTTGTTCTCATATAAAAACCACGCGATATTCCACATTTCCTGAATCCATTCTCAACAAGCCTCCTTCAGCTGAACTAGCTCCCGATCAAAAAGATCAGGACACCTTGCCTCCATATGACGCCCTAGATCGACTGGTATGTGATTATATCGAACACGAAAAACCACTGGCTGAACTTCAAAGTGATTTCAGCGAAACAGAAGTCAAACATTGGCTTAAAGTGATTGATGTCAACGAGCACAAAAGAAGGCAAGCCCCCCCCGTATTACGAATCAGTTCTCGGGCTTTCGGATTGGGGAGGCGCCGACCTCTCACACAAGGTTACAACCCTAGTTGGGATGTCCCTTCGAAATGAAACGCGTATTGGTTGTTTATAAAAAATCTGTCTTGGCATTTTTGCAGCGGAACCCTGACTCCCTTGAACAATTGAAAAAAAACAATAAAACTCTTTACAAAAAATTTGTCAGAAGCGACACAACTCATCTCGCAAGTCTGAAAACTGTTTTTTCAGTGCTTGAAAAAAGACAGTGGAATGTTAAAAAAGTTTTTAGGGCACGGTTTTCCTACGACGAAAAAGTTGATCTGGTGATCAGTGTAGGTGGAGATGGCACTCTGCTTGAATCTGCACGTAATATCAAAGAGACTCCTGTGTTATCCGTCAATTCAGACCCCGAATCTAGTGTGGCTCATTACTCTGCCTGCCATGCGGATCAATTTGACAACACATTGGATTTATTAGGGCATCGAGAAATACCCTTAAGAAAAATTTCCAGACTACAAGTAAACATCAATAAAAAAATTATTAGCGGAACCATTCTCAACGATGTTTTACTAGCCCATCGCAACCCCGCCCACGCCACACGCTTTGCTTTGAAAGATAAAAATAAATTTCACCACTACAAATCATCAGGGATATGGATCAGCACCGCAGCAGGCAGTACAGCGGCCATTGGCAGTGCCGGAGGCCAACAACTACCTTTTTTGTCAAAACGCTGGCAATACCTAGTACGAGAACCCTATGGCCACTATGAAATCCCCGCCAAACGCCTTATGTCAAGCAAGGAAAAACTCCAATTACTCTGTGATATGGAAAACACCTGTCTCTACCTCGATGGCCCACACCACAGAATACAATTAAATATGAGCGATAAAATAACCCTGTCTCAAAGCCCTTGGCCTTTGCATTTGTACCGACCATAATACAAGAAATAGTAGATGAGTAGTGGGGTATTTTAATTTACAAAATTCCCCTTATTCACCCACTCTCACCCTCTCCTTATATGTCAGTGTACAAAAAACTAGATAACTCAAGGCACCTAGAGGTCCATTAGGAATTTTGTAAATTAAAATACCCCACTACTCAAAATTTATTCCAAATCTTCTATCAACCAGCGTCCATTATGTTTGACCACGCGCAATCTGGCATTTTTGGTTTTTTTAAAATCCCTATAATCATAATCCAATTCCACTCTTTCGGCATGTTCTCCACTAAAACGCAATTCATTGGTCAACAAACCACGGGTGATACCTTCTTTTTTCCATAAAACAGAACCATATTCTTCTAAAAATTCTTTTTTACGTTTGATCAGGCGATCTGTTTTGTCTTCAGGGAAATACCAATGGTCCATATAACCTGGAAGATCTCTCTTATCCACCACTTCACTGAGAGAGCGGATGAAAACATCCAGTGGAGTTTCGTTCGTAGGAACTTTAATCGTGTCAGGATGCTGATAAACAAAATACAAGCACAGAAAACAGACAAAAACAACGACAAAAACTGATTTTTCGCCTCCTGGCAACTTCATACGATATGTTTGTCTCCGTGAAGAAGACGAACTTCCTTAACCATAGCAATCTCAGTGAGTGCTTTCAAAAATTCTTTATCTTTGCCTTCCACCTTAAAGGAAACTAGATAAGTTTCTTCCAAACGACCACCTATCATCTCTTCGGTGAGAAGATCTGAGGTATGTGCCTCAGAACTCATTAACCTTTCAAATTCACTGCGCCCTTCCAATCCATCGCCTTGCCAGCGGATCAAAAGCATTTTTTCACGATCTCTTTTGTCCATATTCATATTCTTGGTCAAAAAAACAACAAAGCCGCCGGTAAGCACGGTAAAAACACAACCTTCCCAATAAAACCCAATACCTCCTGCCATACCTATGACAATGGCAAAAAACATAAAAGCCGTATCGCGGGTATCCTTAACCGCTGTACGAAAACGAATAATAGAAAGAGCGCCGATTAAAGAAAAAGCAGCGGCTATTTGAGTGCTGATAATCATCATCACCAAAGAGGTGATCAAGGCCATCAGATGTAAGGATAAAACAAAAGAATCGGTGTAACCAAAACCCCTGTAAGATTTTTTATAAAACCAAACAATAAGCATGCTCATACTGATGGTGAAGAAAAAGGTGATCAACAATTCCACTAACGAAGTAGGACGATGAGCGAAACTTAGATTTTTGAACTCTTCAAGTAGTTTATCGATAACAGGAGTTTCTTGAAGTAGCAGTTGGATACCTATCATTCTCAATCGCTTTCTGGAATTAATTTAACACAACCATGCCAAGGGTACAACGGCATCACCCCTTCACAGTACTTGGAATAAGACACCTGTTGCCATCTCATATGTTGAATAGCACGCTGCAACCACGTAGGGTACTCGTCAAATGTTTTGACTTCAAACACCATTAAAGAAGGGGAGAGCACCTGACATTCTCCTCTTTCTTGTCTAATTTCTTCACCCGACACAAAATGACCTGCACGGACATTAAAATCAAAGGTCAAACGCAATGTGGTGGGTCCTATTGCAATCCATGACTCTCTGAAGTACGACACAAGGGCGCTAGGAATCATACGATGGCGCTTAAGTAAAAACTGATACTCTTCGGGTAAGCTATCAAAGACCACATCACTGTCTTTCAAAAACTCTGCAGCTTGTTCCCAATTCATACGATAACGACTTTTGGAAATCGTATTATTGTATTTTTTCTTGATTTCAAGATAGGCTTCTCGCACTTCTTGCCCATTTGTGGGATACCAACGCAAACGCAATTTTTGTCGAAACTTTTCGCCTTCCACTTTGTCTCTAAAAAAATCAAGACTGGAGGTATCAAAGTATTGACTGACAATAGGAGAACGACGACCTTGATTGAATCTGTCTGGCATAAGATAAGGATCAATCCATTTCATAAACACTTTATATTGCCGAACAGGTACCACATACTTGTGTTCATAACGACCATTCATTTGACAATTCCCAACACCATCTCTTGATCTACAAACAGTTCTGGCACCTGTCGTAACCACCGATCACGATACAATTCTTTTTTACTGAGTGTTACCTTCTGTCTACCTGTAAACGAGACATGGTTGATGATTTTAGAAAAAGTATCTTGTTTTAACATTTCTCGATTGTTCACAAACAAACAGTGAGACAAACGAGGGCTGCCCCCCGAAAATTCATATTTTTTACGATAGGCATTCACCGCTACTCGATTATTTTTAAAAACACTCAACACAATAAGAGGACGTGAGGAATCTTTCACCGCCACTCCCTGCATATTAGCATCAAAGAGGCAATTACTGATAAGACAATGGCTGCCTTCGCCCATTGAAATTCCTTTGTCACCATTACTTTCAAAGCTACAATTAACAACTTCTGCCGAAGCACTACCAAAATCCAAACCGTCATTACCATTGTTCACAAAACGACAATTCTTCACCCTCGCCAAAGAAAAATCAATATCACAACCATCCGCTGAGTTAGCTTCAAAAAGACAATGATTGAGAGTAGTTGACGCATTTTTCACATTCAAACCATCATCACTGTGTGAGGATTTAAAAACACAGTGGTCAAATTGTGTCGATACATTATACGCACTGACCATACCCTAATAATATTTCTTATCACAAGTGACATCACCCCCACCTACAAATTCACAGAAGGTGAAGGTGTTCATGTTTGCCTGAAGAACCACTGTCCCCCATTTTTTTCCTTTGAATATGATGGGTTTATCCTCACTTCCCAAAGCGGTCACCGTCGCACCAAACAGCAAGCTAGATCCCTCAGACATATAAAACTTGGTGCCGGCCTTGATATGAATTTCATCCACACCGACAATGCGTTGGATCCCATTCACTCTCACCGGAGTAGGGCCAAGAGTCGCTACCTTTTTTATAGGAGAAGAAAATAATTTTTGTTGCTCAAACAAATCAGCTTTCAAACCTTCAGGAGGTCTTCTCCCTTTTTCCGTTTTGATTTCGAACATTTTCTTTGTACTCCCATTGCGATAGGCCACACGCAGAGTCAAACCAGGCTCTGATAGCATAAAATAAAATTGTGAGGGGATAAGTTGCCAGCGCCCATCTCGATAGCGCCCCACATCAGTTTCAGTGATAAAGGCTGTACGTCGATGTGATGTCAACACCCAAGGTTCAGGCAACGTCAAACGATAACCCTTTTGCGTTTTTTCGAACTCATAACGTTGTGACCCCACCGAAATATGAGGAACTTTACTTCCCCCTTCCACATAAATATCTGTCACCTCACAACGTAAGGGACCCGAACATTGTAAGATCAACTGCCGCCCTTCTTGATACGCTTTAAGTTGCGCTCCCTTTTCCAACCAGCTACTATAAAAAACATGATTATCTTTCACATGTTTTTTTAAAAATTCAAAATCCTCTTTCATCCGTTCGGCTGTCACGGGGGAAATACGTGGAACGTTACCCCAGTAGGCTCCTTTGTTTTCATCCCTAGAATAATCCAAAAACATCCTATCTAATTTTTTTTGCAATTCTGCAATCAGCACCTTTGGTTGCAGTTCGTTCTGTAACAATCGATACAATTCATCATTACGCTCTGCCACGATACGAGCATCTCCAAACAAAATTTTTTGTACGGGCGTCCACACCACATCAGGGTCATGCAAGCTGGAATCGCCAAACATCAAATCCCAACACACATTATGAAGCTGCTGTGTTTGAGGATGACGATAATACACATGATTATGAAACAGGTCATTGTTACGGTATTGAATAAAAAGACAAAGTAGATGGTGACGTATAAAATCTTTAATATTCAAACATTTTTCAACCTGATCTCGAGAAATAATTCCCGTTTGTTGACCTAATTTCTGTAATTCCTCGATCTTGCTGAAATCATTTTTTCCTACAGCTTCATCCTCAACCGCTTTGGACCAAGAATCCATTGTTTTGAAAAGATTTTTGTTAAAATCACCTGAAGTAAACACAGGATCTCCTTTGTACACATCCCCTAAGGGCAGGTGATGTTTTTGCAATGTCATCTCATCAAGCTGTTCATAAAAGTTATATTGCCCCATGTATTTGTTATTCACACGAAAATGAACGGCTCGAGCCACCGGAGTAATCAAACCCATCTGTTTTGCAATGTCATAAGAAAAAAGATGGTTCAAGTTAGTATGCTTGAATTTTTCATGAATAAAATTAAGTTTGCGGCAACCCAACCAAGAACTACCTTTCGGCAAGACCACCCTCCAGGATTTTTGTACCCCTCCCCAGTGGTCAAAAAAATCGCCACGGTAACGGGCTCGAGCACGGTGTTTTTTATCTTCAATCTCTATGGTCACATTTTGATACTCTCGTCCACTTTCTGGCCTTGAGGCATTCAAACGATTAAGTGCTACCCCTTTGATATTCAGGTTAATAACGGGTAGAGACGTTTCATACAGTGGATCGCGATGAGATTCAGAAAATTCTCGTTTTAATGCTAGAGCAACGCCATCCCATAGTTGCATCAGAGCGTGTAATTTGAGTTCCTCTTTATACGACTTTGACAACAAAAAAAATGGAACGCATAAGAAGAAAAAAATCGACAAATAACGTTTACATCTTGTCGAAAACATAGCGAATATCTAGCCGTTATAAGAAAAGATCTTAGTCATGTTCATCTATTATACCCTAATGCTATATAATGCAAGGGTGAAGTCTTCAAACATGAAAATCATCCTGCTCACTTGTGTGATCAGTTTTATTCTGGGATCTTTAGCCTATCGTTCAGGAATTTTGGGAGATGGCTTCAATCTGATCAAATCCATTTTTATTGAGAAAGTCGATCCTCCACCTGCGGTGGCCGACGTTGATTATATTGACAAAATTATCACCCCTTACCAAGAACGTATGCCCTTTTTTAGCGACCGCCATTATTACGATACGGTAGGCGACCCTCGACTCAATCATTTGACACTTATCCAAATTCCTCGACATCTTAATCAGGATATCCACATCATCAGCCACAAAGCTCTGAGTATTTACCGATTGACCTGTGACAAAAATAAAGAAGGTTTTGAAGATTGGCAGGTCACAGACATCAAGGTCAATGTCTTCGGTTTATCCGCCACACTCGACACCGTGATCAAAAAAGACTTTCCGATAGGTCAAATTGTTTTAAAACCGGGAGGCCCCGCCTGTTCGGCTCCTATTTTGGTAAACAGCAACAACGGCAAAGCTCCTTCCCATGGCTTTGAAATCCTTCACCAATTAAAGACCCTAGATACCCGAAACTAAAGACACCCATTCTTTTTGTCGTGCTTCTAAAGAAAAATGTTCTCTCACAAGCTCTTGCCCTCTAGCGCCCTGCCGTTGCCTTAAATTTTTATCACCCAATAAGGTCACCAAAGACCTCACCCACTCTTCAGCAGTAATGGCTTTGAAACCACATTCCCCCATAGCCAACAGATCATTGTTCATACCCGCCGGAGTCACCACCGCAGGACGAGCTACCGCGAGGTATTGTAAAAATTTCAAGGCGCATTTTCCTTGCGACCAAGGATCCATGGCCAAGGGCATCAAACCTACCTGACTGTCTGCTAATTCGGCAACCTCCGTATCCTGATTCCATGGAATTTTGATTACTTCCATATTTTTCAAGTCAAAAAAAGTGTCACAAATAATTTTGAGGCGGCAACCTTCTACGTGTTCACCAACTTTTTCCAGAATAGGCGCCAATTTTTTAAGGTAATGTATACTTCCCGTATCCCCTATCCACACTAAAGTTGGTTTTTCAGACTCCGCCACTTCTTTCGCTGATTCATAATGTTTCAACGACAAACAGGTTGGCATAACCTGCGAAGCAACTGGTGTATGCTCCTGAATATAACAATTCCCCACAATCACTTGATCCACGGCTTTCACAAGGCGTTTATAACGCCATTGGCGGGCATGACTCTTAGGCTTCTTATGTAAGGCGTCACGGAACATCACCGCATCATCTACGTCATACACCAAACGACAACCTGCCTGTTTGAGTCGTCTGACAAAAGACAAAGCCAAACGCTTTCTGTGAATGAACACAACCTGACATTCTTTAGCTAATTCAAGAGTATGGCCAATATCTCCCAACGCTTCCCCATGAGACACAACAATTACCTCATGCCCTGCTTCTTGCCAAGCGGGTAAAAATTGCAGCACACGATAACGGCTACTGGGCACTTCTTGGCCTTGGATAAGGAATAATGCTTTCATCAATAGGCCATTTTACTGGCAAATTCATTGAATATCTTCAAATACATCTAGTTAATATCGTTTCAAAATCCATTTTTTTGTATAAAATATTTTTTCAACAAAAAAGAAAGAAGTGAAAATGAAAAAATATCTATTACTTATCAACGGAATCTTGACGCTTCTACTCGTTGTAGGATGTCAATCACACCCTGAATACCATTCTTCTCACGATTGGTTTAACTTACCCGATGGCTTAGAAACTTTTGGAAATGGTCATGGCGACGTCGCCGTAGACTCCAAGGGCTTTCTTTATGTTAGCGTTGAATCCAATGAAAAAGCAGGTGGCATTCAAGTGTATGATGTCGAGGGCAAGTACTCACACAATGTGCCCAATGCTCCCATAGATTTTCACGGTTTCGTCATCAACAATGAAAATGGACAAGATTTTATTTATGGTGCTGGTAAAAGCAGTCAAGATATCTTCAAACTTGACCTCAAAGGCAAAGTTATTCTAAAAATTTCGGGCGATAAAATTCCCGCCAAATACAAAAAACCAAATAAAAAAAACCCCGACAAACCAACAATTAGACTCACCAGTACAGCTGTGGCTCCAAATGGCGACATCTACACGGTTGATGGTTACGGCTTAGATTACATCCATCATTTTGATAAACAAGGTAACTACATAAACACTTATGGTGGCAGAGAAGCCCCTTACAATTTTTCAAATTGTCACAATATCACCATTGATACCCGTTACACTCCTGCTCGCATCCTTTGCTGTGTTCGTAAAAAAGATACTCTCGTCCATCTCAAACTCAACGGTGACATTATCGGCGAATACGCCAAAGATTTACGTCGCCCAAGTAGCCTGTCTTTTTATAAAGATAATGTGGCTGTTGCCGAAATCAATGGCCGTGTCACTGTGTTGAACAAAGCGGGGGAAATAGTTTCCGTTGTCAGCGTCAACGACACAAAAATAATTGGCCACAACAAAGCAGAACCTGCCATATGGGAAAATGGCATCGTACATTCACCCCACGGCATTGTGTATGACAAAGAAGGGAATCTCTTCGTCACAGAATACAACAAATTTGGACGCGTTCATCGTTTTGAACTCAAAAAATAGAAATCAAATTATGCGATCACATTATGCCCTATAAGCTAATGTGATCGCCATACGACAATTCATTCCTAGGATCTAAAGCCAATAATTTGATATTAACCCTATTTTTCCCCCACTTTTTTTGTCAAAATACCCCTTCCTACATATGTGCGCTCGTAGCTCAGCTGGATAGAGCACCGGATTTCTAATCCGGCGGTCTCAGGTTCGAATCCTGACGGGCGTACCATTTTAAAACACAATATCCAATAGAAAATCGCGGCTTTCTAAACAGAATTACTTTTTTTGATTTCTGAAACCCAAAATCAGTTTGACCGATAGTGACCAATAATTACCGTTAAAAACCAATGATGTCGCATTGTGCTGACACCATTCTGACACCAAATTGATCAAGCTGATTCCTGCAAATCGGTTTCGGGTTTATATAAAGAAAGTTGAGCCGCGCTCTTGAGATCCTTTTGGGCCATTTTGATATATCCGTCAGTAACCTTTATGTCAGTGTGCCGAGCCAACCTTTTGAGCGTTGCGGAATTAGTGCCGAGTAACGCATGGCGCGTACAAAACGTCCTTCGCAAACTATGAACATCCAGTTTTTGATCGTCAATTCCAGCACGTCCTAAAGCAGCTTTATAGTCCCTCCACAAATTGTTTTGATATTTGGCGTTGTTTCCATTGGGAAAGACAAAACGACTCTTAGACTCTTTTTGAACAGCTTCCAGAAGAACTCCCATCTCAACCCCGATGGGAATTTCTCCCTCAGTTGTTTTCGGCTGCCAATCCTCTTTAGCCTGAATATGGATAACTCCTTCTTTTAGATCAATATCCGTCCAAAGCAAATTCACGGCTTCTGCACTTCTCATGCCCGTAAAAGACATACCGCAGACAATATTTCGTAAGGCTAAAGAACAAACTTCTATTAACTCAAAAAACTCATCCAAAGACAACGCCCTTTTCTTCTTAGGGTTCTTGTGTATCAGGTTTTTCATTTCCCGAATAGGATTCTTTCTAAGATACTTCTTCTCAACACAATAATCTATAAATGTCTTCAATGTACCGATCTCAAGGTTCACTGTCCGAGGCGATTTCCCATCAGACAATCTACTATCTCGGTAATCTAAAAGGATTGGGGTGGTGACCTCACTCACATTTCTAAACTGGCAATAATCTTGAATGTTATTGAGACAATCTTCATCTCTATCAACTGTATTCTCACGAAGACTGGTTCGACGATGTTTGAGAAACTTGATCTGTGCATTACCAAAATCACAATCAATATCAGCCAAACCCACTTCCCCCAACTCATATTTTGCCAATAGATCCTTTGCCATCTTCTCCGCCCGACGTTTATCTTTAGACAATTTCCGTCGTTCTCTTCCATTCTTCGCTGCTTTGTGGCTAAAGTTCGCGTGCCACATACCACTTTTTCTTTGTGTAATAATCTCAGCCATAAGGCTTACTCACAATCCAGCACATAAATTACAATGGCCCTTAACCCCTGAGTAGTGCTATTACTCAGAGAGGCCAGAGATCACCGGGTATTACCAGTACCCTTTGATCTCGTTTTTGATTAACACCGACTGTCGGCATTATTAAATATCTATATGTTTTTGTTTCTTCACCCATCCTTTTACCTCAGATGGCTTGAAGCGAATCAAGTTACCAATTTTGTAATAAGGAAGCTGCCTTTCAACTCTCAGTCTTCTAACCTGTCGAGAATTTATACTGAGAAACACCGCCACGACTTCATCATTTACCAATCCATCTACAAATTCTTTGGGTGCATATACAACTTCCTGAACAACCTCACGTCTTACAAGCACAACCAAATTATCTTTCTTTGGAATAACCATCGGGTCAAATTTTGGGAACTCTGAGCTTACCAAGCTCTCAAGTGTGAGAGGTTTTATATTCAAACTGTTGGCCTTCTTACTCATTACTGTCGCTTACATTCTTTCATTTTGTTCTCCATCTTCTAAGCTTTAATTTCATTCACCTGTCCGGCGATGTTTACCGCCACTCCTCTTAGCAGTGATCTTTTTAGTGGGCGACTTCTTTTTCTGACCACATCTCCCGGCTCCCCGACTCTCCCGCTTGGTTTTGCGATTGCCCCCTTTCTTTCTACTGAAACTCTTCTTTTTCGTTAATTTAGAGCATTTCTCCTTAGACGAAGGCGAGAAATCTGTTTTTGACCGGGAGATGCGGGAAGGCGGGAGTATCTTCTCAATTCTGATGTCCCGCCCTCGGCTCTTTGGACCAGGAAGACCTGTTTCAACCGAATAGCCGAGTTCGAGTAAACTTGGAATCATTCTTTTCACCTTACCGCTGAACCCATTTACGTGTTTGTGAGGGTATCCAATATTATGTTTCAAGGTGTCATGTAAATTGATAAAAGTGCCTTCGTATGTGCCATTTTGGTCTATGTACTCCATCAACATTACACACGCTGGATCACTTGCAGCCATATCCCTGATGGTATCTGATATGCGATCTTGATAGATTTTGACAAATTCACCCTGTGACAACCCAAGAGCAGGTTCAGCAGCCGTAACCCGTTTTGTAAAGTCAACCATACGAGGAGAAGAATGCAGTTGGACATTATTGATGTTTTGCAATCCAACAGCTACAGCGTCAAGTAATCCACCTAAGAGACTTGAATGTTGTCTATCAAATGTTTTCCAAAATTCCATCTCATCCTTCTTTTTATTGTCTGGAATTGTTTTGAAGAAAACATCGACAGCTCGATCTATTAAATCTGGGCGTGTTGCATAATCAACGATTCCATTCATGGTTAGTGGTCTGCAAATGTTAAATAACTGCTCTTCATCATCCTTAAAGAGTTTTCGTTGCGACTGACCTGCTCCCGTTGAAATTCGACAAAGGGCATCAGAAATATCAGGTGAAATTGATGACACGTTTTCATAGGCAGTACACCAAGAGTTGCTTAACTCAATTGACAAATCCCGAACCCCTTTTGGCAAAGTCCTCAAGAGAGCGTCATTTGGATCTACCATGCTTCGTATCACTTCGGCTGCGGTACTCTTTGCAGATCCTTGTGGACCCTTAAGAAAGAGAAACGCATGTGGACCTTCAATCCAAAATGCTGCGATCAGAAATGCCGCAATAAAAATAAAGTCCTCATGAGTTTCAACATTCAGAAAATCTTTCAGATCCATTAAATCGCCACCCGTTTCAGGAATTGGTAATGCACTCATCCCCTGTTTACGGGAAAAATTAACTGGTGAATCGTCAAGTACACACCATCCTTTGGAAGAAATTTCAACGACTTGATGTGAATCATTGCAGAGATCCACGAAAATACTCCCATCATTCTTACCCACTCTGAGAAAAACATCTTCAACCACACCTTCGTACTGAGCCTTGGCTTCTAAAGTGACCATAGCTTCATTAACAATCTCTGACTTCAAACCACGTTGATATTTGACGTAGTATTGCAAAGACACCCATTTTTTAAATGATGGACTACCCAAAGCATGGAGTTCTTTGTGACCATCCATAACTACTTGAGCATAGGGAACTTTATCTTTTTTAGACAAAATAAGTTTTGCATTATCCAACAATGCTATGACCTTAGTGACTTGATCTTCTTTAGCAGTGGAAGAATTTTCATTTCTACCATTGCCGAGTAAGTGACCATACTCCTTCAAGTGAGATTTCACACCTGCATCGGTAACTTTGTGCCACAACTCATGGTCACTCCAAGGTGGCTTACATCTTGGATTAAATTCGTCGTTCAATATCTTAAATGCTGTATTTTCATCTAAACAAAATCCATGCACTAAAGTACACGCAGCAGCGTAAAGGGCATTGTGTCCTTCCTGACCACTAATCGATTCAGGCATTTTACTGATGTAAGATATAGATCTTTCAACTACCTCAACTTTTTCTTCTTTTGTGAACTCTTTTTTATTTGGAGGAGGGAGAGCTAAACCTTTATCTTTTTTCTCTTTCTCTTTTGCTATAATGTCAAGTTCTTCAACAAGCCACTCTGGAGGCTCTGGCAATTCTTTAAAAGAAACAATCTCGTTTCCTTTAATCCATTCATATTTTCCTTCAGATCTTTCTGATGGTGGTAAAACTGCATAGCCATAAACGGCCCTGACATCAACCTTTTTAGCAAGCTTGCTCTGATCACTTTTCCACTCTTTCCCTTCTGGGGCCTTAAAATAGTGATGTTTACCGCCTGTAGGCGTTACAACTGTCGGAGCATTTAAAAGAGATTTCTTTTTTTTCGGATCTCCATCCAGCCAAGGATTCTCAAGCCCACCGATACAATCTACATCAATACAGACAATACCTTCGTGTGTTGAAATCCCTATATTGCAGTTATGGCCTTTTTCAAATTCTGCGAAAACTTTTTCAGGATCACTTGTTCCATCTTTATAGCCATGAGAACCCTTGAGGGGAACTTTTGTATTTGCAGTTAATGGAAATACAGCATAGCCCAACTCAGCATATTCCTTAGCTGCCTGTATCTTATCATCTTGAAAAACCGTTTCATTTATAGATTTTCGGTTACGCCTTCTACGACGTGAACCCTCATCCTTCTTTTGCCCTGCATCCGTTACTGACCGTCTTCGACGTTTTTTCACGAAATGTCTCCTTTCTTTGATCCTGCTCATACCAAAGTGGAACATGGAGTCAGATCGTGATACAATTAAAGTGCAGTTAAAAGATCACATAGCTCCGAGTTCATTTCATCGGTCGGAGCTATTTTTATTTTGTTACAAAATTTCGTTCTCTGTCTCTATGATGTTCTCTCACATCTATTAAATTCTTATCAGAAAACTCGTAAGCACCACGCCAGTTTTTCTTTGGCTTGATGACACCACGTTTAATGTAATTCCTGACAGTGCATATGCTCACACCAACCTTAGCCGCAAACTGTGTGATATTAGTCATAATACAAATCCTTTCTAGTGGTTTGATACTAGATATTACGACTTATACATGGTTCAACTGATAGATATTGGTAAAGATTTAGGGCATTAAAATGCTAGAGAAATTATTCAATCTTTAAAGAAGCGTCTCCCATTACTGAGCATGTTTTTAAAAGAATGCTTTGCACCCTCTTTGATCTTTATATCACCATCATTTGTAATGATGAGTTGCTGATCTAAATCAAAACCCATTTCAAGTAAGTTCTCATAAGTTGTTAAACGGGCTTCTGGATCATACTTTTTGGGGTTGATCTCCTTTCCTTTCATCTGGTCATAATAAATAAAGTAAGCCAGTGCATTCCGAAGCGAGACTGACCGCTTGGTAAGTCCTGTGCCAAAATAAAGCATTTCACCTGTTGAACTAACATAACTGATCTCTTGCATAATATTAACCTTGTCTTTTATGAGATTTATCTTTCCACACAATTTAGGATGCGGCATTTTAATATAAGTTGATTCACGCTTTGGGGAACTATAATGTTTGTCAATTACAAGCAACGGCTTTACAACTATTCTACTGCCAAGAGGGTGTTTCTCCTTATCCTTGAACAAGTATACTTTACGGCCAAATATTAACCGACTAAAGTGTTCAGTTATTTCGTGGCGTTCCACCACCTCTAACACTAAACCATCAAACTTTTTACAAAATTCCATTGCCACGCCAAACATCTCTAATTCATCAGATTCCTGACTTGTTTTGGCGTAAGAATCATTTGCAATTTTGTAAGCCCTACTGAACACCTCGTCTTTCTTTATATTCTTTGCAAATGTCTCAGCTTCCAAAAAGACATTGTCATTTATTGATTTGTAAAAGTCCTTTTCTTTGGACTTTTTAACCTCAAGATTATCTTCAATAGAAGTGTTTTCGTATGTATTTTTCTTTTTAGCCATGCTCACTCTCCCAGATTTTATTTTAATTTTATTTACAAACACACCATCTGACAAATGAGGGTTCTTTTTATATGACCCCGACTTGTAATCTGGCATTTCACCTACAAGGATAATCGACTTTAACCTCTTCTGAAAATCTTACTCAGACGACAGAGCCGATAGGCATGGCTCTAACAATGAATCTATTAGTACCCCGTATTGTAGTTTAGGCATGATAACAGCCACAGCTACACAACAAAATGCCCACAGACAGACATATCGTCATTGGGCCACACACAGCCCCATCGATACCACGTAACAATGAAAACAACTAAGAATAGCCGATAATAAAACGTGCAATCATGGGGCTGTGTGAACGTCTGAATGGTGGGAACATTACAACGGGTTTTTCACATCATTGTCCATTGATTTTGAACGTTAATCAACGATTTACATGTCCAACACGAAACAATTCTATAATTATGTTTCCAGTTGTGATCTAGCCAAATTTCTGCATAGCATTTATCACATCTTCATTTTTAACCCCCGCATAAACGCTTGTCACATCCGTTGAAGAATGACGACACTGAATTGATGTTGTACGAAGACATTTACTAGACGAATAAATCATTGTGGCAAAAGAATGTCTCAAACTATGTGGACTGTATCTAGTCGGAAATTTAAGAGTTTTGAAAGCTTGTTTTACAATTTTATAAATACCTATGCGAGTGTATTTCATCCCTCTCTCGTTTATCAATAGATACCCTTCTTCAGCGTACTCATTTTCCTTTTTCCAATTAAGGTACAACCGTAGTTGTGTCTTGAGTTTTGGTCCAATAATCACAGGAGCCGTTTTACCCCCTTTGCCGTTGCACACCAAAAGAGATGACATTCCCTTGCTAACATTTAGATCATACGTTCTGATAGAAGCTATTTCTGATGCCCTCAAACCCGCACCGATTCCAAGTCCCAAAATTATAGCCTTCACCCGATCTCTTCTATTATCACTTTTAGATAATTGTCTTATGTATTTAGACAACTTTCCTATTTCATCGTCTGTTAGAAACTTCTGTTCAGTCATAATCCATTTTGTCCGTTTTTCTTTTTGCTCACTGCTACTCATAGCAAAAACCTTTCTGTAATAATTAAATTGTTAATATGGTTGATCCAAAACTATTCTTGGATCTGTTTTTTGAATGTTGATTACCACGGCTCTGTAAGAACCAAGGCGTAAAGTGGTATTGGAACATTGTAAATAAGAGCACACCTGACAAGATAATTCATCAAGTGCCTCATGTTTGGCTCCGACCTTCTTCGTGTTGGCACACTGTACCAATCAAAGTACATTGCAACTTCAACAGGAGATAGATCTAAGCGATACAATGCTTGGAGTACCAACGTCATTGAGTTATTATTTTGATCTCATTCAACGCCAAGTGCAATTTCCCTGCACCATCTAAAATTATCTGAGCCAATCCTAGCCGTTGATGAACCTGTAAAAGTGTTGCTGAATTGTGAAGGTCAGCTATTACCTTTTCCAGCAACACCCTGATCTCGTTTAGGCACTGCTCACCCTCACACATTTTCACTCTCCCAACCCATAATTTCATTTATTGTTTGTGGCGTATAATGTAGATCCCTCTCGATCCCTAAACCAAATGGCCCTTCAAAGCCTTCGAGATCATCGAGACTGAAAGAGCCTATCTCTCTCTCGTGAATTTCAGCCACACCAAAAAAGATCCTATTTTCGGGATCATACTCAAATGCCCACCAAGTTCCTGCCCCACATGGGTTAAAGAATTTGACAATAGCTTTTGCACTATCATCTTCCTCAGTCGCTCTGATCGGTGGGAGTTGTTTTATGATTTGCTTCGTAAGTAATTTCATAACTTTCATCCTTTTGTTGATTTTCAAATGATGAAAGCCCTCACATCATGAAGATGCCAGAGCTAAAAGAGCTATCAATTAAAGTAATTTGCAAACACGAACACACAACCACAAATGATTTTTTAGTGTCTTGAATTTTTGGAGGAATGTTTTTTAAAAGTTTTCAGTTTTGAACAGGCATAATTCTTACCTGCCCATTTCTGTATACACACATTATAACATGTGTATATATGTGTGGTAAATAGCTGATAATATGTATTTTTAGCCTAATAACAGTTGTTTACAACAAATATGTTCAATTCAGTCCATTTTTAGGGTGGTTTTGAGCAGATCTTGAAATTTGTTTACTAAAACAGATCGAAACACATGGGCAAGGTTTTTAGAACACGTCGAGTTATCACGACCTATTGCACTGGCATTGATCAAAAAGTGTTCTGATAAATTTTCCTCCGCACGAAAGAGATGCACCCCCTTATTCTCCGTGTTTGATCGGTTGAAACGGCACATTTAGGGTACAACATTAATTCAATCAATCATATTGATAATACCCACAATCCCGTTATGAACATCTGATAACTACCCCGCCCGATCCTTATGTTTTGTAATATACATGACAGCCGCCAATACAACACATTCGTCAATAACATTCATAGTCACTATGAAATCACCCCCAATCATTCGTACAACAATAAGACTTTTATTGACACACATAAAAATCCCTGATGACTGCACGTTAGAGACACAACAATCATGTGGAATTGTTAATCTGTAGAAAAGGCACACGAACCCCCTTAATCAATCCCATGAATGATCTCTTTTCAAAGACTGTTCAAGAAGGAATCAGGGGTTAAAACTACTGATAAACTAGGAATATTAATCCTTGTATTATCGTGTACTCTTTGTGATCACCAATGCGCCAAAGGTACACCTTTATATGCTAAAAGGCACACGAAAAGGGAACATGTGCTCCCTAATTTTGACTCTCAATTAAAGGTCTGTGCCATTCTGAACACAAAAAAGCACATGATTTTAAAAGTGATTTAAAGGGTATTTGCGACACCAACAAAATACACCATAGTTTAGAGAGAAGCCACAAACTCAGCATCAACTACTTGAGATTCTTGTGGTGATTGAATTTGGAGCTTATCCCCTATCCAATTATTATCATTATCATATTGTTCGGGGTGATTTAGTTGATCTTGCAAAATCATGTGAGCAAACTCTTTCACAAGGTCTGGATTATACGCTGGGGATTGTTCTTGTTGAAGTTGACTCCCTGCGGCGACTTCAACATTGCTGTCTTCTTCTTCTTTGGACAGCACGAGTTCCATCTCAGACAACACCCTAAAATCATTGACACTGAATTTAGCCTCTGGACCTTTCTCAAGAATCTTTTTGAGGTTTTTAGCCATAACCGACCTAGCAGCTTTTGCCATCGTTAAAACCTCTGCCCTCCGTGATGCATGGGATTTATCAGACTGTTTTTGAGCTTCTACTTGCAGATTTTTGAATCTACTTTCAAGAGATTCTATACCACGCTCAGAATCACCCTCTTTGATATATTTAGTGGCTGTGCGACGACCAACGGAACATGTTTTCGAAACATAAACAGCTGTCTGTTCCTCCTGATAGGCTTCCCACATTTGGTCAATCTGATCTATAGTAATTGCCATTATATCTCCTTGACATTTGAAGTATGACTATTTTACCAGATGGGAGACTCGCAATCCATGACAGTCAATTAGAGATGGCTTTGAAGTAAAGCGATCTCCTCCTTAAACATCATCAGACCTATTAAGTTACTCAGAGAGGGTGAGATTATCTGGCAAAATCAAGTATTGCAGAACATAACTGCTGTAATGATTCCGACGAAATTCCCTCTTGTCGGCCCGCTGACACCCACTCTGCTATAAATAAATCATGCTTTTTCAAACCTGCTTCATGCGAATAATTAACACTCGCTGCCTCAACAAGTCTAGTGTAATCATCTCCAAAATCAGCTTGCACAGCATCACCAAGATTTGTCTGCCAAATTGCGTGATTCGCACCTATTACATTGGTCGCAGGAAATGGATCATGCGATTCATTCAATAGTGAAATAAGCGCTCTATTATCACGATCATGTCTTGATCGTTGACCTTGAACTTGATTATTCCCATCTGCATCAAATATTGTAAACACAGGCAATCCTAATTCAATTGCAATCGCCAATGGTTTAATCAACTTATCCTTTCCATTTACAGGCACTAAGTGACAACCAAGCCGACGAAATTCTGACCACTGACCAGAAAGATGCAGTTCGGTAGTAATATAAGAAACATCTTCCAACCCCTCTACCAACACGGGAACTCTAGCAAAAAACATTTCAGCAATTCCAGGCTGCAACGATTGGTGAATCTTAGCTACCAACCCTTCTGTACTACGACCCAAATTATTATCACCAAGAGCGATACGAATTCTTGTGCATAAATTGTCAAACGTAAGAGATTTGACGGTAGAACCCGTATTAGTACTCGCCGCTCTTACTAAACGCGTGTTTTCAAATCCTTCACCACTTACAAAGAGTGGTGAATGCGTTGTTACTATAATTTGATTATTTCCCGTGACTAATTCATTGAACACATCTGACAAATACCTTGCTTGTGGTGGATGCTGATACAATTCAGGCTCCTCAACTCCAAGTATTAAAGTTGGAGCATCATTCGCCTCAGAAGCTGCAAGCTCTTGAAGTAACGCTAGCAAGTAAGATCGCTGGAGTCCGTGACCCATCCGTGAAAGACTTCCGAGAAATTCACCTTCACCCGTTTTAATTCCAGCAACAGGCTGTTGCAGAACAACCGACTTTGAAGGGTCAGATAGTCGATTCATCTTTAATGGCACGTCCAAATCTTCCAATCCCTTAGTCTCAACGATAAAAACATCCCCTGTAGTAGTTTTCACGATGAAATCTGGAGTATAGTTCGAGATTGCTCCCGATGCATTCTGATAGTCGATTTTAAAATTAACCTGAAAGTAATTTTTCGCAAATGAGACAATATCATCGCATTGGTCAAGTAATGATGCGAATTCAAGTTCAAGGTGACTATCTCCAATTATTTTGTTGAACACGCTCTTCTTTGTGACCATATAACCTTGATCCTTAACGACAAAGGGCCTAGTCTTTCTGAGCTTAATAAAATCACGTATTTCCGCATCACCTTTATCTTGAACTGTCAATTCATTTATTTGCTTTTTAAAGGTTTCAACAATTGTCTTAGACGCTTCGATTTCCGACAAATTACGAAGTGTATTCATATCTTCTAACTGAATCTTACTCTTAAATAAATAATCTTGAATGAATTCTTTTATCATGGCATAAAGAACGTCATATCCTGAAACCAAGCGCAACTCACGCATTATCATGCGAGCAAAATAACCTACTACACTTCTGTAATCGGCAATCCCTGACGAATCAAGAATGGTTGTATGACTATATTCATCAGTCGTAACATCTTTAAAAAGTATTTCACGCTTCTCTTCATCTGAAAACAATTTGTATTCAACCTTATCAAAATTGAACTTTTTAAAATTTAAATCCGTTAAGTTTTTATACTCTCGATAAATCCTTGGTGTAAGAACGGGGATTTCAATGTCGAGATTGTCGAGATCTTTTTTGGCATTTTCTTCATCAATTTCAATTACAATTGGAGCAATAGGGTCACCGCCTTCGCCCATTTTGCGGCGTTCAAGTTCAACGCCTTCAGCCTTGATTTGCTCCACGAAGTCCATAAACGCTTGTGTACCTACGACACTTAGGCGATTAGAGCCAATGGATAGAGTTAAGGAGTTAAGCAGCGCTTCAGTACCGTTTGACTTTGACGTCCACGCAATGATCTCTAGTGAGAATGCTCCTGAGCTTGAGAGTAAGCTTCATCGGTCTCTAAACAACTACCGAGTCAACAAGGTTAATCTACGCAAAGAGTTTTTCAAGATTGATATTGAGACTATCTTTAGATATGTCAAAGAGCATCATGGTAAGGTTGAATATAAGGCTGATGTTGAGGCTTTGCAGTATCGTGAGTCGCTTGAAATGGGAGGTGATAACTATATGGTTGAGATCATGAGTAAGATTGAGGCTGAGATTTAAATAGGTTCTGTAACGATACATTGAAGAAACATTTTAAAAATAGAAAGGTGCTGCCCAATGATCTAGCCGTAGGAAAACTGGTCTACTTGACCCTTAGAAACGCCTGTCAGAAGTGGACGATGCCCATCAGAGATTGGGGATCTGCCATGCAACAATTCGCCATTAGATTCCCTGACAGAGTGAAAATGTAATG
>Ga0316192_10000271_pt1 | contig 36543 bp, 37 predicted proteins | sample MerIslwburrow_MG_FD_204931 | JGI IMG/M metagenome (GOLD analysis project Ga0316192, IMG submission 204931) | Coastal sediment microbial communities from Maine, United States - Merrow Island worm burrow | ecosystem: Environmental > Aquatic > Marine > Coastal > Sediment | place: USA: Maine...
TTTAGTTAAATCCTTCCATTCTTCTTCTGTCATTAATTCTATTAACTGAAAATGTAAAGTGACCATCTTATTGTAGTAGGCTTCACGTTCCTTATCCAGGTCTTTAACAATCTCAGTAAGATCCTCGACAGTAGAATGATAGTCTAATATCGCTGTTTCATTTGATGCCATAAAATCATTGAGATATTTATCAAATGCATGAACTTCCTCTTTATATGAATCAAGGACTTCAATAGCTTGTTTTTGCTTATTGTCATCCTTTATTGACTTCTCTATGGCCTTTTTAAAATCCTCGTAAAACTGCTCTCCAGCATTAAATGATTGTACATCATGCTTCTTGGAACACAAGAATGAGGAAGCCATTAAAAATATAAACAGATATATTGAAACTTTTTTCATACAGTATAAGATTAGTATTTCATATCTCTTAATTTATATATAAAAATATAAACCTATCTCCATTTAATTATACTTTTTGAATTAATTTCTTTTATTTCCTTAGGTAAATTTCCGTGAATTATTTCTGATATAATTTTTAGAATTGCTTTTTTATTGAAAGTATGATGGGCAACAATACTTACTTCTCTTATTGGCTCTTTACCTTCAAATTTTTTAATAAATCTCTTGTCTCTACTAGTTTGAACAGATAATGCGGGTACAAGTGTATATCCAATCCCGGTCATTGCCAGATTTTTCAAAGACTCTATTGAGCCACTTTCTATATTAATGCTTTTTTTATGCGATGCTCTAATATTACATATGTTGATCATCTGATTTCTGAAACAATGTCCTTCCGATAATAATAGTATCTTATCTGGATCTATATCTTCTGGTTTTATCATTGTACGTTTTTGAATAGGATCATCTTCCGAAGAGAATAAATAGAATGGCTCATAAAATAGAGGGATTTCAGTAATACTATTTTCTTCCAGAGGTGTTACAACCAAACCAAAATCTATCTTTCCGTTATTTAATCCATCAATAATTTCAAGTGTTTGTAGCTCATGTATTTGTAATCCTACCTTGGGGTGGTTTAAAATCATTTCAGGAAGAATCCTGGGTAATAAGTAAGGGGATAATGTGGGAATAATAGCCATTTTATATGTCCCCTCAAGATTATTGGTTTCAGTACCAGCAATATTTTGGATATTTTTTACCCTATGAATGATTTCTCTCGCTAATTTAATAATTTCAACTCCCGCTGCAGTTGGTACTAAAGGTACCTTACTCCTATCAAATAATACAATGCCCAATTCATCTTCCAATTTCATAACTCCCATCGAAAGGGTAGGCTGAGTTACAAAAGTCTGATTCGCAGCAGTAACAAAATGCCTGTGGTTATCCAAAGCGATAATATATTCCAATTGTTGAAGAGTCATTATATATTTTATCTATACTAATATAAACATTATTGATTTGATCTATAAAACTATTCTATTTAAATTTGTGTTATCGTATTATAGAATTATAAATTATTATCATGAACAAATTATTATCAACACTAGGATTGGATGAAGGGCAATCAGAAATGCTTTCATTGCGGTTAAATGAATTATTAGCCAACTACCAGGTTTTGTATGTTAACACTCGTGGATTTCACTGGAATATAAAGGGTGAAAAGTTTTTTGAGTTGCATGTTAAATTCGAAGAACTATATGCCGATTTACAAGTAAAAATTGATGAAGTAGCAGAAAGAATCCTGACATTGGGACAAACCCCCTTTCACAGTTACTCCGAATACTTAAGTAACTCAACAATATCTGAAGTTACAAATATATCTGATGGCAAAGAAGCTGTTGCTTCATTGTTGAAATCTCTTGAGATCATCATACATATTGAAAGGGAAATTCTTGATTTATCCGGTGATTCCAATGATGAAGGCACCAATGCATTAATGAGTGATTACATCAGGGAACAGGAAAAATTGGCCTGGATGTATTCTGCATTTTTAGGTTAGGTTATTTGTCTAAATCCCTTTTCCTATTCATATATTTCTAATTGTACATTTTATCCATTGTTCTGTTCATCATGGCTGTTGCAATAGATCGAGGGAATATTCGTGTAAATAAAAAGTAAGTAAATTGGTTAAAAAAACCGGGAATATAAACCGGTTTTTTACTCAATTTAGATAGTGCTTTTCTTGCTACTGTATCTGGCTTCATTATAGAAGGTCCTATCAGGTTTTTTTTAGGTTGAGTGCTCCGGTAATTTGGGGTATCAATTGCACCGGCTATACATCCAAGCACATCTACTTTTCGTGATTTCAATTCATAATATAATCCTTCTGCCAGGTTATAATCAAAAGCTTTAGTTGCTCCATACGGGACTACCAATTGTGTCCCCCATAATCCTGCCAGAGAAGACATAATAATGATCCCGGCAGGTTTTTCGTTCTTTCTTGATTGTAAAAATTTGCTAATCAAATGAAGCGGCATTCTACTATTCAGATCGATATAATAATCCAGTTCCTCGGTTGTGTTCTCCATAAATGGCTTTACTGGTCCATAAGCAGCATTATAGATAAATAATCTACAATCCAGATTTATCAGGATTTTTGTAATATCATCCAGATTATTTAGATCTGATAGATCCAGTATTAAAGGATGTGTCTTAATGCTATATTTCTTTTCTACCTTAATCGCAATTTGTTTCAATTCCGTCTCATTTCGATCAATCATAATCACATTTTTACCCTGGATTGCAAGGTTCTCCACAAAAGCTGCTCCCAAGCCCTGAGCAGCACCTGCCACCATACCCCATGTTCCATATTTTGATAATTGATTCCTCATAAGTTCCGTACTAAGCAAATAGCTTTTGGCAATTTAATTAAAAAATAAAGCTCATTCTTTTAAAAACATATTATCTTCATCGCTTTATTCTATTCTTCAAAAATAAGACATCCATGCAGAAGATAATACTTTTCATATTTGGTCTTTTCAGAAGGTTTCGTCTTTTCTGGTTAAAATTGATCAATAAGACAGAATCCGACATACATGCTGAAAGAGTTGTAAGCGGGGATTCCTGGGATGAGTTTTGTGAAAATCTTAAAAATGCAGGGGCTGCTTTAGTATACCCGGGTACTCCAAGAGATCCATTCCAACAGGCAGAGGGCATCCGTTACTTATCCCGGCTTACCCGGGCTGGATTAGAAGCCTATGTAGAATACAGCAATCCTTCTTTTCCGGTACTAAGAAGGATGGTACACGAAACAGTTAAATTGGGGGCTGACAATCCAGATAACCACTATTTAAACGCACAGATTAGTGGTGAATACGAATACGCGATAACGGGTAAAAGGAATACAATTCACTATGTGGGTTTTTTTACACAAAATGGAAATTATGGAACCACCGGAGGCCTGGCTCCTTGTGGAGTTTTAGAACATAAAGATTTAAAAACTGACAAGAATGGCAATTTTGAAATTATACTAAGCAAAGAACCTAAAAGTGATAATTGGCTTAAAATTGAAGAAGACACCACCTTATTGATGGTTCGCCAGACTTATCTTGATCGGGACAATGAACAGCCTATTGATGTTCATATTAAGAATCTGGATGGGAGAGTGCATCCTGATCCTCTCAATCCCGAAACTTTGGATAAGGGTTTACAAACCGCCTCACTATTTATTGCCGGAGCACCTTTTTTGTTTGCAAAATGGGCCAAAGGGTTTCAAAAGCATATGAATAAACTCCCTGTTTTTGACCCAGAAGTCTCCAATGCTGCCGGAGGAGATGCAGGAATAATTTATCACCATAGCTATTGGAAACTAAATTCTGATGAATCACTCATTATTGAGGTCATACCACCTGAATGCGATACCTGGAATTTTCAATTGAATAATTACTGGATGGAATCTTTGGATTACAGGTATTATCCAATAAGTATTAACATGCATTCAGCTATTCTAAAGAAGAATGGATTGGTAAGGGTTGTTATAGCACATCAAGATCCTGGTGTAGAGAACTGGTTATCAACTGCTGGCCATACCGAAGGAACCATGTGCTGGCGATGGTACCGGCTTGCGGAAGGAGCTAAACCTGTGGTGCCAAGTTGTAAAGTAGTAAAATTTAATAGATTAGAAGAATAATAATATGAGCAAGGCTTCCAAATCTATCCATTTTAATATGATGCCAGGTTGGTTCAATGGTATCAACAGAGTTTGGAAGTATTCTTATCCATTAGGAAGTCGGATTAATCTTGATAAAGATAATCTGATAAAAACTGCGAGAAGAGAAACAGGCTTAACCGACCTGGGAAAGGACTTCTGGGATGAACCACTGGAAAGGCTTTTAAAATCTATGAAAGAGGAAGCCCAACTTCATCCAATAGGATATTTTATATCTAAAAAAAGGTTAGTAAACCTATTATCTACCCGACTTAAGGCAGAGTGGTGGTTTAAAAAACATCCATCTATACTTGATCAGGAACTATATCCTATCACATTGATATCCGGATTGCAAAGGACAGGTACAACAAAATTACAAAGATTGCTTTCTGCTGATCCTGACACCAGGTCTTTATTAAGCTGGGAAGCTTTGAATCCGTCCCCTCCTATTAACGGGAAGGATAACCGCGTTAAATTTGCAAGGACCAGCGAGAAAGCATTAAAGATAATGGCTCCCCGATTTTTCGCCATTCACCCGGTTGAACACCAATCCCAGGAAGAGGATATTTTGCTGCTTGATGTTTCTTTTCTAAGTACAACACCTGAAGCTACAATGCATGTTCCAAGCTATGCTTCCTGGCTTGAAAGTATTGATCAGTCTCCTGCTTATGAATACTCAGCAAAGCTTTTAAAACTATTGCAGTGGCAATCTCAAGCCAAAAGATGGGTATTAAAATCACCCCATCACCTGGAATTCCTTGATCTTGCTAAAAAGTATTATGGAAATGTTCAGTTTATATGGACCCATCGAAGATTGACTGAATGTATCCCTTCTTTTCTCAGCATGATGGCTCACAGTCAATCTATTTTCAGTGATCATGTGGATATAGAACAAATCACAAATCATTGGCTTAAAAAAACCACCTATATGCTGGATAAGGCCATACAATTCCGGAAAGTAAATGGACAAGAAGAATTATTTACTGATAATTATTATAATTCCTTTCTAGAGAATCCTATTGAGATAATCAGAATTATATATGAGAAAATAGGCATCTGGGATCCCTCCCTCAGAACATATTTTGAATCAGCAGAGATGAAGAATGTACGTGGCAAGTATGGGTCCCACCAATACAATCTGGCAGATTTTAATTTGAATAATGAACAAATAAAAAATAATTATCATCACTATGTTTCATATTTCAATACCAATAACCAAAATGATCTTATATGAGCAAAAAAAACTCAGGCAAATATGACAATCCATTTTCTGCTACGTTGAAAGGCATTTCTGACTTAATTAAAAAACAGGAGAAAGCAGGTGAATTATTAGATACGGACCGTCTTGATGGTAAAACAGTTATGATCACCGGAGCAAGTTCCGGATTAGGATATGCTACGGCTTTGGACCTGGCTAAAAGAGGTGCTCATATAATTATGGCCTGCAGAAGTGGTATCCCTGAAAAAGGGGAGCAAATAAAAAAACTATCTGGCTCATCCAGAATTGATATGATCCATGTGGATGTATCTGACATTGATTCTATTAAGGAATTGGTGAACCAGTTGGAAACGAAAAATGAAAAGCTTGATATATTGATATGCAATGCGGCAATTGTCCCTCGAATCAGCAGAAAAACAAAACAAGATCTTGAAGAGATGTTTGTCGTTAACTATCTGGCCAAATATTTACTTATCAGATCATTATGGGAGAAGCAATTATTCAATCTTAATGATTCAGAAATCCCAAGAATCATTATAGTCTCCTCTGAGAGTCATCGAAATCCAAAGGAATACCGATGGGATGAATTCGGAGTTTATCAAACCTATGGTATCAATAAAACCGTTGAATTATATGGGTATTACAAACTTTTACTAACTACCCTAGTAAATGAACTGTCTAGACGATTTAATAATAAATCTGGCACCAAAATATCAGTTTTCTCTCTTTGTCCGGGACCGGTAAATTCAAATATAGCAAGGGAAGCACCTGCTCTTGTTCAGCCTTTGCTAAAGCTTGTCTTCAGTATTTTTTTCAAATCTCCAAGAAAAGCTGCCGAACCTGTTGTATACCTTGCAGCCTCAAAAGATTTTAACAATAAACAGATAGATTATCTTTTTATGATGTCCCGAAAGGATATGGATGAAAAAACAATGGATCCGATAAATGGTCAAACACTATGGGATTTGTCAGAAAAGCTACTATCAAAAATTGGAGTGAAATTCAAGGATTGAAAATTGTGATTCTTAATTTTTCATGACCCAATATCATTAAACTTCTTTATAGGAACAGGCTTATTATTCATTTCGATTTTAAACTCAGGTTTGGCATTAAAAAGCGAATAATCTACCCCCCCATTTTTCACTCTTTCCCTATTGATCTTTTCCCAGTTCTCCTCCCACATGGCTATGTTCATAGCTTCCTGTTCGATAAGATTGATATATTCCTCATCCGGAAGTACCAGATTCGGATTAATCTTCCGAACCCTTTCAAAAATCTCTCTAAAAAAATAGCTATCATACCTTGTTTGTTTTAACTCAAACCAATAATCATATAATTGGTCTTTGGTTAACTCCATTACCAATTCCGGCTTACCTATTTTACTATCAATCCACATATTTTGTCATTTTTACTAATATATTTAGCTAATATACTAATAATATTATTTTTGTCAATAAATTTTTGAATTTTAATTAGGAGAATATTCAACAACATTATTTTATATTCGCAAGAAAAACCTATGGTTGAAATACAAATATCAGATTCCATTAAAATCGTATTACCTGAAATGCGTCTGGGATGTTTACATGCACAAGTTGTTATTTCACATTCTTCAGAAGAACAAATCGAATATACTGGAAAGATGATTCAAGATGTACAAAAGCTTTTAAGCATTGAAAATGTAAGTAAATCAGAAATCATCAATTCGACAAAAGAAGCATACCGGAAACTTGGAAAGGATCCTTCAAGATACCGCCCTTCTGCAGAGGCTCTTACACGAAGAATTATCCAGGGTAAAGGACTATACCAGGTCAACAATGTAGTTGATGCCCTGAATTGTAATTCAATCCAAACTGGCTTTTCAATTGGTGGTTACGATACAACCCGTCTGGAAGACCCTGTTTTATTTGGTGTTGGAAAGGCAAATGAGCTTTATGAAGCAATTGGGAGAGGCAAACTGAATATAGAAAATTTACCTTTATTAAGGGATTCAAAAGGAGCTTTTGGATCACCAACCAGCGATTCTATAAGATCTTGCGTAAATGATACAACCACTTCCTTCCTTATGATATTTTTTGATTTTTCGGGATCCCAAAAACTATATGCCGCTATGGATGATGCTGTTAATTTACTAAAAAGGTTTTGTGGAGTAATTGAATCTGAAATAAAGGTAATAAGCTGAAATCCCCAAGCTTATTTAATCCCATAAATACCAAGATCCTCAGGACATGCATAATCAGGGTTATTCAAAACGTTATAATCAGTCAAGGTTAGAAGAAACGCTTTCAAGTCTGATTTTTCTTCGTCCGAAAGCTGAACACCTTTTTCTTTAACTGCCTTCATCAACGGATCAACATATTCCGAATAGACTAAACCTTCAGAATAAAAATCAATTACTTCATCAAGTGTCGTATATCTTCCATCATGCATATATGGGCCATTTAATTCGCAATTGATTAGACTGGGCGCCCGATAGGCGCCTGTATGCATCAAATTACCTGTAACAGAAAATCGATCCCGTGAATCAGAAAAAACTGTATCCTTCGCATTATTAAAATATTCATTGGTAGTCATAAGCAATGATCCTGCATGACAATGGAAACAATCTCCCTCTTCAGAAAAAAACAATTCATATCCCCTTAATTCAGCAGGGCTAAGTTCCGTCTCATGACGAACATATTTATAAAATTTAAAATCCTTCGCAATGATTGTACGCACAAATTGACCAATCGCCTTCGAAATCCGGTCAATATTTACTTCTTCTGATCCAAAAGCGGCTTTGAACATAGGACGGTATTTATCAATTGAGGCAATCATTTCAACAGTTTTCTCAATAGATCCTGCAATTTCATGTTCGGCAAGTATTGCCATCCATATCAGGGACTCAAGGTATTTATAGCTTAAATAATTGTCCCCCATAAAATCATACCCTTCCGGCCCTCTTTTATCATTATAATTCTCAATCATTCCATTCAACAAATATCCACTGGGATTATATAACAGGTTTATTAATGGCATGGTCATATGGGGAGTTTTTTTACCGGTGGGGTATTGATCAGTAGGAAGTCCAAATGGATGTCCCCCTTGAAATTTGGGATGATTGATACTTACTTCAAAACCCTGAGATTGAATATGACAGGTAGCGCAGGTCATTAAAGAATCAGGATGATCCCGACCGGAAAGCCTTCCATCATAAAACAAATATCTTCCCAATACAACTCCTTCCAAAGTTGTGGGATTCTGATCGGGTATATTAAGCTCTGAAGGGAAATGCTGAATATCCGGAAAAATGAAGGGAGTCGTTGTAACAGGCTGTACTCCTTCATCAACATTACAGGAACTAACTATAAATAGTCCAATATAGGTGAGCCATAAGAAAATATTTCTTAATATTTTACCATAATTAGACTCCCCGCTTAAACTCCTATCCATTATAGATTTTATATCAACAGCGTATATTTTAACGCTTTATGCCAAGTTTTGTTTTTACAAAATTAAACTTTAATTCAAAGTTACTGACAAAATCTGCTTCATATTATAATGAAGAATGTCTAATGCTATATATTCCCAGTTCAATAGGTGCCGAAAATGAAGTATCTGCCAAAATGCTTCGATCGGTTAATGTCAATAAAAATGCCTTGAGATCATTCTTTTCAGTTCTGGTTAGTTTAATTCCTCCTTCAATTGCTCCCTTTATTAAGGGGTCCGTAAAATCAGTGTATTGAATGCCTTCGGAATAAAAGTCCAATACTTCATCCAGTGATTTATATCTTCCATCATGCATATAGGGTCCCGTAATTTCACAATTTATTAATGATGGTGCTCTATATGCCCCCTTATCCTTCAAATAATTAGTAAATAAAAAACGATCCCTCGAATCCAAGGAATCCATCATTAAACCATTATTATAATATTCATTTGTAGTCATTAACAAGGATCCTGCATGGCAATGAAAACATCCTGCTTTTTCTGAGTGGAACAACTCATAACCTCTTAATTCATCCGGTTCAAATTTCTTTTCACCATTCAAAACACCGTACAGTTTAAATCGGAAAGCAATAATAGATCTTAAAAATTGGGCTATCGCTTTATCGATTCTCTCAATGCTTACTTTTTCAGTTCCAAAATCTTTTTTAAACATTGGCTGATATAACTCAATTGATGAAATTAGATCTACAGTTTGATCTATCGATCCTCCCATACAGTCTTTTGATTCAATACTAATCCAGACAACATCCTCTAATGACTGATATCTCAAACCTTTTGAAGGTCCCTTGTTAGTATTTTTATCATTAATAAGGCCATTCCAGAAAAAACCATTTCTATTATATATCAGATTTATCAAAGGAAGTACTTCGTGAGATCCGGTTTTAATTGATTGATAATCTGAAGATAATTCAGTGGCATTCTTTTCCATTTGAAAACCTTCTCCTGTAAATGATTTTTGCTGAATATGACATGATGCACATGACCTCAAAGAATCAGGGTGCAATGAACCGGACAATCGACCATCGTAAAACAAAAATCTTCCTAATCGGATGCCTTCTACAGTTAAGCGGTTGACTTCTATCTGGTTAACCTTCCTTGGGAAAAATTTTAAATCAGGTAATTGATAGGGGGTTGCTGAAAACTTCGTTGAGTTAATCTGCCAATAAAAGACTAAACTGGCCCCAATTAAGATTACAACAAGAAATATTCTACCTGGAAACTTTTTTCGTAATATTGATTTCAAAAAAGGGCCTCCTCCTAATTAATAGATATGGAAAAAACGTTATGCCCATTGTCACGAATCGTTCCCATCGCTTCCTGGTTATCCATAATACTTCCACCATAATCATTGTGATCATAATTTTTCGGATTTTGAAACCAATCTTCAATGTTCATGTTAATATCAGCATTAACCAAGCCTCCTGCAGGCATTGTGAATGAGGAAAATGGCAATTCAATTTCAAACCAATTCTGTATAAAATCGCTTACTTTTTGATCATTATCATATACCTGACCTACACCAATATGAAAATTAAATGGTGTTCTTTCTGCCATTAGATCAACCCAAAAACCATTTAGTTTCATATAATGATAACCACCTTCATCACCCCCCATATGATATGGCCATATCATATTACTTTCCGGAGGATCCGTAAACATCATAGGCTCATTTTTTTCTCCTCTTATACCAAAAACAAAACGTATTGAGCTATATTCCCCCGGTGGTATCCCATCCATTAATGTCCACTTTTGGGTTTCAGGAAGGTCAGAATCAATATAATGTAACCAATCATTGCTTAGAGGTATTATTTTGTCCGTATTATCAACTAATGAAACATCAGAAATAAACCACTGAATATTGGTAATCTCATACTGGTTTCCAGCTGCATTACTATAAACAGGTTGATCATACATAACCGGATTTCCGCCCTCAACATGATTGAACTTTAATGACAATGTTCCATTGAAAGTTTCTTCTTCATTTGAGTAACAACTATACACCAACAATATCAGGCTTATTACAATAATATTTAAATATTTCATCTTTTTACTTTCCTCCTCTCTATGGTAAATAAATATTCAATAAAAAAAGTTCACACAAATGATATAAATAAAAAAAACTTTTTCTAACATCAATACAAATATCCTAACTTGCATCATAAATATAAACGAATTATCCATTAAAAAATTATTCATTTAAAGGATATAGTAGTACAATGAAAATTTCGCTTTTTTTGAATATAGATTATCAATTTAAAACAAATAATAAGTCCCTCTCATCTTATCTTTCCGTTGTACTATTATGTTTTCTAATTCATAATCCGGTATATGCTCAAACCATTCAAGGCAGATTGATGGATTTAGAGACAGGAGTTCCCATATCAGCAGCTAATATTTATTTTTCCAATTATCTTCTAGGAACTTTTTCTGATGATTCGGGATACTTTGAACTATCTCTTCCTGCACAAAGACCATCTCAATTGGTTATTCTTCATGTAAACTATGAAAACAAATACATAACTATTTCTAAGTCATTTATTCATCCTGAAAAATGGATTATTGAATTAAGTCCTCAAGTCCGGAATCTTGAAGAAGTTATTATTTCTTCAAAAAAAGACAGAGAATGGAAGAAAAACTTGAGGAGTTTTACAGATGCCTTTTTTGGCAAAACTGAAAATGCGAAGAAATGTGAAATAATCAATCCATATATACTGAATTTTACCACCTCCAAAGGAGAGTTAATTGCCCAGGCTACTGAGCTAATTGTAATAAGAAATAATGCTACCGGATATAAGGTATATTTTCATCTTGAAAACTTCAGGATGCAGGATAATAACGTATCATTTTCAGGGAAACCTTTTTTTGAACCTTTATCATCTACTGAAACCAGGGACCAGCAAGCCTGGAATAGAAACCGGAAAAGAACTTACATGGGATCAATACGTCATTTTCTAAAAACGTTGATTGATGGCTCTTCTTTCAATGAAGGATATGAAATTTATTATGGAAGAGTAGACGGAAATGGGAATTTTCTTAAGCGTGGCTTTATGACACCCTCTGACTTGATTTTGAAAGAAAAGGAGTCCTGTTTCTTGGAAATGAAGGAGATGTTACAGATAGTATATACTAAAGAAACATTAGGAACTTCTGGACAATCACATGGTTCTGTGATTGAGGATAGTGGAGGCTCCAATCAGCACGAACTTAGTCGTTTGCCCAAGGACCAAACCAAATCAAATGATGACTTTCAGGTATCCTATATTTTTGGTAAAAGATCAAAACTGGCAGTATCCGAAACTGGACTTTTGGAAAGGCCTGACCTTATACAGGTTTTTGGATATTGGGCTGAAGAAGGCGCAGCAGATCTATTACCATTTGACTATCCAATTGCTGACTGAGTGATGTGAGATTGATAGATTTAAAAAATAGTGTTCCAAAATGAAAATAGTGTTTCAATCTTTTATTCTTTTTTACCTTTCAGCTTTCAGCTTTCAGCTTTCAGCATTGAGCTATGAGCATATTTATTTGGTGATTTCCTGTTTTACCGATCCACTGATCTACAGGTTAACTGGTTAATCGGTTAATCGGGGAATTGGTTATCCAAAGATGGATGAATTGAGTAACTGAGGAATCGGGAAATTGTGAAAGGTGAAAATATAAATGTTGGAACACTCCCTGACCTTTCAGCTTCGAGCTTCGAGCCTCCAACTTTTTACTCTAACTCTTCAATGATATCAATCACATCTTTTATACATTTCTCACAAATGTTCTTTTTTATATTTTCTTCTTTAAATTTCAACTTCCCTTCCTCTGTTCTAAGATCAACACCAATTAATTCCTCACAATCTCTGGTTCCATTTTTCTCCACAAACTCATCCATTAGTTGGCGGGTCAGGGCATATGTTTTCTCCTTGTCGAAATGATTGGCATCACATTTCAATCCCAGGACCATTAAACCACCACTAAGCGCTCCACAAACACCACCGGAATGCCCCATGCCTCCACCGAAGGCAGCTGACATCTTATATGCCATATCTTTTTCAAGATTATAATCGCTGGCGTAAGCACCAAGTACTGATTGGGCACAATTTTTACTATCATTAAACGAATTGACGGCTTCTTGTTTCTTATCCATAATTAATAATTAAAATATTATCATCTACCCTATAACAGGCTTTTTTTCAAAATAGTTCACTACATGCATTTATTTGTATAATGGCAAAAACTTTAGAATACCAAGTTTTTTAAATTTATCAGATTATATTCCCCAAGTGGGATCAAACAGCAAAATACGATTCAAGATCTTCAAGAGTATTTTCACTAGTTTTAAGATCATGAACTACTAATCCATTGTCAAGAATTACGATTCTTTCACATACTTCTGTTACATGATTAAGATCATGACTTGAAATCAACATGGTCAGTGATTCTTCTTTTTTTAGCAGTTTTAGAATATTTTTTAACCTAATCTGAGTTGAAGGATCCAGATTAGAAAAAGGTTCATCAAGAACCAGTATTTCAGGCTTTGGAAGCAGCGCAGCTGCTATTCCAACCTTTTTCTGATTTCCTTTCGATAATTCTCGGATATATTTCTTTTTACCTATTATTTCGCCTGCAAATAATTCTTCGTACCGATCATAAAACTCCTGTAGATCACCTTTTGAAAATCCATGCAGGTTAGCTACAAATTGAAAATACTCCTCAGGTGAAAGAAAATCAATCAGGAAGCCCTCATCAATATAGGAGCCCGTATAATTCTTCCATTCTTCTGACATAGCCACATCAATATTTTTTGAATATACAATTCCTCCGGAAGCTCGTCTTAAATCCAGAATTAAACTAAAAAAAGTAGTTTTACCAGCTCCGTTATTTCCCACTAATCCAAATGATTCACCAGCCTCTACTTTTAACTCGGAGATATCTAAAACTGCCACTCCACCGTACTTTTTTATAAGATTTCTTACTTCGATCATGATTCTTATATTTATCCGGGCTGACGGAAAGCAGCCCCCATGATATATTTTTTAGCAATAAATTTCTTCAGTATGTGATTAAATAATACCGGAAACAGGACAATACCTGCTAAGCCTAATCCTCCCAATACTTTAAAACAGGCTTCAGTGCCAAAATTGCTTATCATAACCGCGCTGATTATTGCAGGTGCCAGGATAAGAATTAAAACATTTATCATCTGCTGTCCGCTTTTACCCTGCATGCTGAACGCTCCTGCAGAGATATCTATCCTAGTCCGATTATACATAGAAAGGAAAACCATCAATGGTATATTTATTCCAAGATTATATAATAGGGCTACCAGTAATGATAAAAATGCCAAATGTCTGGTAAATATAAACGGGGCTATCATCAAAAATGCAACCAGACATGTAACCGCAAGAACTGATATTTTCACTAGTAAAAATTTCCGGTAATCAATCTTTTGTACCATTAAAAAATCAAAATAACCTGCCTCCCAGGCAAACATAAACTGGCCATGAGTGATTATAAACATACCAATAAAAAACACACTGGCATAGATTAACATAGCTCCAGACATTATGGAAAAAACTTTATCTTCATTCCATGCTAAAACTGAAATATTTATAGTTGTATCCTGTGTAACAGTCAAATTAAATGCATCTGGAATTTTATCCTTTTCATAGAGTGCTTCATATCCCCAATCGGCTCCAGTAATTTTATATTTCAGCTCAGTTCCATTTTCAAAAATAAACTGACGAATCCATATGCTATCTTCAATAAGCTGTAAAGGAACAAGGTCAGCCTCCCATTCGCCTAATTGAATATGATCGCCAGTAATACATACCTGTTTTAATGGTGGTTGCGAATCTGTAATTACTTTAAATGTTACTATATGTTTATCAGGACCGGGAAGCAATGTTTCATCCTGAATATAATTGGCAAATTGAGGGCGTTTTTCTAATCCAGGAGAATAATATTTATAAAATGGAAATGCCAAAAATATCATCCATATAGATAAAAACACTGTGGACCTGATTCTTTTATTCCTTGAGATCAAACGTAATTCGTGAGCTAATAAATGTCCAAAAATCCCCATTTTACCCAGATACTGATAATTGGAGAAACTCTTTTTAAAAATCCTTTTAGGAAGGATCTCCTCAGTATAGGCGTGTCTCTTGAGGTAGTAAAAATTTATACTATACATTGAAATTAATAGCAAAACTGGTATTATATTAAATACTGGTTTTTCAAGTGAGGATGTGAAAATTTGTTTTGAAATCTCTGAAGTATTAATCAAGTCTTCCTTTTCCAATAAAATCAATAAGATAAAGCATAGTATAAGAACTGCAAGGATACCCGGATTGAATGCGATTCTTCTTTTTAAGTAAAGAGCAAGAAAACTTATAAAATTGAAAAAGATAAATAATCCTACATTCCATAGAATAATATTTGCTATAGGATACACATCTGACAGAATCTTGATTGAAAAAGGTATTAATACCAGCATTGGAATTATTGGAAAAAAACTCCAGAATGTTTTAGATAATAGATAAAAAATCAAATTTTTCTTTTTTATTGGAAGGGTAAGGTATGGTTTAATAGTAAGGGCTGGCACATTCTGGATCATCAGCCGAAGGATAATATCAACAATAATGTAATAAAGAATATAACTGGCAAACTGTAAAACCAGATCTTTGTCAGGAAACAGGGTCAACAAGATATCATCAATTGCATAGCCAATTGTAATAATGTTTATCAATAGCAGTGTAAATAATATCCCGAGAAAAATATTTGTAGCTAACTGTTTATCCCAGCTTCTATGCCGGATAGCCTGACGCAATTGGTGGATAAAAAGTTCCTTAAACATAAAAAATTTGATCCTTGAAACATGAGGGATCAATCAAAATAATAGGTAAATAAATATACAAATAGTATTCAAACAATAAAATGATAATTACATGAAAGGCAGGAAATGCAGATAATAGTCAATTTTTAAAACCTGCTACGATTATCATAAACGGTATGCCCTAATTAGAGTTTAATAGACAATATGAAATATTAAATTTCCAGTTTCGCATATTTTACACTTTCAGAAATGCTGTTTCAAGATCTCTGATAATATCATCAATATGTTCCAATCCCACTGATATTCGAATCAGACCGTCTGTGATTCCAACAGTTTTTTTCTCTTCAGTTGATAGTTTGGAATGGGTAGTGCTGGCTGGATGTGTAATAATGGTTCTTGTGTCGCCCAGGTTGGCCGAAAATGATAGCATCTCAACACTTTCCAGGAATTCTTTTCCTTTCTCTAATCCTCCCCTTATTTCAAACGAAACAAGACCTCCTCCTAATCTCATTTGTTTTTTAGCAATATTATAATTTGGATGACTTTCAAGATAGGGGTATTTTACCCAGTTTACCTTTGGGTGTCCTTCAAGATGTTTGGCTAATGCCAATGCATTTTGGCTATGCCTTTCCATCCGTATTGCCAACGTTTCCAGGCTTTTTGATAGAATCCACCCGTGAAATGGAGATAAGGCGGGCCCGGTATGCCTGGCCATGAATCTGACTTTTTCAATTAGTTTTTGTGAGCCTAAAACAGCCCCTCCAATAACTCTTCCTTGACCATCAATAAATTTTGTTGCAGAGTGGGTAACAATATGCGCTCCCCATTTTGCAGGATTCTGCAAATAGGGAGTTGCAAAACAATTATCAACATTAAGTATTAAATTATTTTTTTCAGCAATTTTACCAATAAATTCCAGGTCAATAATATCAAGGCCAGGATTGGAAGGAGTTTCCAGAAACATCATCTTTGTGTTTGCCTTAATAGCCTGTTCCCATGTCTCTGGTTGTCCTGGATCTACGTAAGAATAGGTAATACCCCATCTTGGCAATATTTGTGTAATGATCTGATGTGTCGACCCGAATATTGCTCTTGATACTATGATATGATCCCCCTGATTTAGAAATGCAACCATACTGGTAAACATGGCCGCCATTCCGGATGCTGTAGCTATACCATCTTCCATGCCCTCCAAAGCACATAGTTTGCTGATGAATTCATCATTATTAGGATTAGAAAACCTGGAATAGATATTCCCTTCTTCTTCGTTTGCGAATAAAGCTCTTGCTTGCTCTGCATCATCGAAAACAAAGCTGGATGTGGCATAAATTGGCACAGAATGCTCCCGGTGTTGACTTCGTTCCACCTGATTGCGTATTGCTTTTGTTTCAAAATGTCTGCTATCCTTCATTTTTTCAGTTTATAATTTCAAATGAATAAGAAATATCTGCGGTTTTCTCAATAATTTTAGAAACAGAACAATATTTTTTCATCGATAGATCAATAGCTCTTTTTACTTTGCCCTCTTCCAGGTCCCCCTTTAATATAAAATGTACCTTGATCTCAGTAAACAAGGAAGGCACTTTGTCCATTTCTCTTTCACCATCAACAACGATACGCAAGTCTTCAAGATTTTGCTTTTGCTTTTTTAATATACTTATTATATCAAGGCTACTGCAACCTCCTATCCCAGCCAACAACAGTTGCATTGGTCTGAATCCAAGATTTTCTCCTCCAATTGAGGGTGCTCCATCAATTTCAATTGATCCTCCTTCTTCATTTACTGCCTTTAAGTGGACGGCCTTGTTCTGCCTTTCAAGTGTTATGCGCATTGTTAATTATTTAGAAATAAAAGCTTATGTTTGCAAATTCATTAGAGAATAATACAAAGACAATCTGCTAAACTATATAAATTGAGCTGAACATTAATTTATTTAATAACAAAATACAAAAAATGGTATTTTAATAGATTCATAAATATTTAATGATAATCCTCTTTTGAGTAGTGAGATATTTAAGACTTAAAACAACTAATATTATGAAAGAAGTAAGTGTCCATGAATTAAAAAAAATGATGGATGAAAAGAATGATTTTCAACTGATAGATGTACGGGAACCTGGAGAGCATGAATTTTGTAATATAGGGGGTGAATTAATTCCAATGGGAAATATCCTTCAGAATACGGATAAGATTGATACGGAAAAGGATGTAATTATATACTGCAGAAGTGGAAACAGAAGTGCCAATATAATACGAGCACTTGAACAACATTTTAGTTATACAAACCTCATTAACTTAAAAGGTGGAATTTTAGAATGGGCAGATGAAATAGATTCTGATATCCCAAAATACTAATTATCTTAACCTTAGAAATAATCTGGACTAAACTCGTATAAAAGAGAGTCTTCTTCACCTTTAAGTTGAACTTTCACTTTGTGCTTCCCATTATCATCCCATTCGATAATTATGACCCCATAATTCAAGGCCACGATAAAATCACTTATCCGGTATCGGTTGGCTTCTGGCTCTTTCCGCGCCCAAGTGTGAGTCAGACCGCTACTGGTAATATCATACAAAGGATAATCAAGGTTTTCGAGACTGATTTGTGATATTTCTGCTATATGTCTGTCTCCGCTAAGAAAGACTGCTTTCTTATCAGGATATTTCTTTAAAAGATCAAAAAGTCTGGTGCGAGCTTTGGGCAAATTAGCCCATTTTTCATAGATCTGTTCATCAGGAATTACCTGGATACTTGATCCAATAATATTTAACTCTGCCTCGCTGCTTTGCAGTTCCTTTTCAAGCCACGTCCATTGATCCTCTCCCAGTATATCACCTGTTTCATTGGGAAGATAGGCTCTTGTAATAGGATCCCGATATATTGTATCCCTGAAATATCGAGTATCAAGCAAAATTATTTTAACCATGTTATCCCCGAAATCATAGTTATAAGATTGATATACGCCATCCCTTTTTACAACCGGATTATCTTCATCAATATCCAGAAAATCTAAGAAAAGAAGTTTGCTTTCTTCCTTCTTAGAATAATTTATTCCGCCATCATTCACTCCATAATCATGATCATCCCATGTGCCAATAATTTCAGCCCGACTTTTCAGCAACAATTGATAACCTGAATCTGATTTTTGATGCTTGTATTTTTCAGCCATAAGTTCCATATCATGGGTATCTCCATAAATGTTATCTCCAAGCCATATCCAAACATCCGGTTTATTTTTCATAATATCATTCCACCGTTGATTTGGATTATATTGCCTGGAGCATGAGCCAAAGGCTATTATAGTCTTTGAAGGCTCTTTTTTATGAAATGGATTGCAGGATATGAGAAGTCCAAACAGAAAACAAACTATAAGACTTTTATAATTATTCATGTACTATATTTTTAATGAAACTAAATTATGTTGTCTTATTCCCCAAATAATAATTATTAAATTTTATTAATGATTTAAAAAAGTATAATTTGGTTGTTTCGAATATAAACAACAATCATTATGGTAAATAGAAGGGGTTTTGTTAAAAGATCTATAATTGGTGTTATTACCGGGTACTTATCATCTTTTAAGGTAAATGCTGGAATTGCAAATTATTCTAAAGAGGGTACCCTTCCTATTGTGGCAGCTACCTGGGAAAACCTTAAAGCTACCAAGGCTGGGATGAAGATACTTAAAGATGGAGGCTCAGCATTAGATGCAGCTGAAGCAGGTGCAAGGGTGCCGGAAGCAGACCCTAATGACCAAAGTGTAGGCTATGGTGGCCTCCCTGACCGTGATGGATATGTTACTTTAGATGCTTGTGTAATGGATGAAAAAGGGAATGCTGGTTCAGTTACTTTTCTACAGCATATAAAACATCCGGTTTCTGTGGCCAGAAAAGTAATGGAGGATACATCACATGTGATTTTAAGTGGGAAAGGGGCCCTTGAGTTTGCTCTGTCTAAAGGATTTTCTAAAGAAAATTTATTGACTGATGCTGCTGAAAAAGAATGGAAAAAATGGATAGAAGACAATAATTATAATCCTATCAATCACGATACTATAGGAATCCTTAGCCTTGATGAGAAAGGGGTTATGGCTGGTGCTTGTACTACGAGTGGCCTGGCTTTTAAAATGCATGGCCGTGTTGGTGATTCTCCAATAATTGGTGCTGGATTGTATGTAGATAATGAAGTTGGTGGCGCCTGCGCAACAGGGACTGGTGAATTGGTTCTCAAAACACTCGGCGCCTATTTGATTGTAGAATTAATGAGACAAGGTAGAACACCTGACGAAGCTTGTGAAGAAGGAATTAACAGAATATTGAAAAAATTCCCGGAATTAAAAAAAGGCGGAACCCAAGTTGGATACGTAGCCCTAAATATGGATGGCGTTGTAGGAGGGTATTCCATTGAAAAAGGTTTTAGTATTGCTATTTCAGAAAAAGAAAAAGACCATCTTTATGTTCCGGATTATAATTTAAAATAACTCTTTGGACAAAAATTCGTTGTAAACATTTAATGCCTCATATAGTTATTATTCTATCAACTGCATTTCCAGTTTTAAAACCATCAAATGTCCCAATCAAAATCGTTAGGGTCTGAAAAAATAAGTACCATCCTTATAAGACAATCTATTCCTGCGGCTGCCGGGATACTGGTATTGTCTATTTATAATCTTGTAGACACGATTTTTGTTGGCAACTATGTTGGGTCATTGGGTATAGCTGCTGTTACAGTTGTAATGCCTTTATCATTTTTCATGTCATCAATAGGGATGGCAATCGGTATTGGTGGAGGATCAATCATCTCAAGAGCACTCGGAGCATCCAATAAAGAAAGAGCACACCTTGCTTTTGGGAATATGATTGGCATGACATTGACCATAGCTGCCATATTTGTAATTATTAGCTCCATTTACATCGAAGAGGTATTGATCATTTTTGGTGGTAAAGGAGAAACACTGGAATTGGCGGTAAAATATTTTCAGATTGTTCTATTAGGCATCCCCTTTCTCGCATGGGCGATGATGTCAAATAATGTCATAAGGGCAGAAGGAAAACCAAAATTCGCCATGCTTGTTATGATGATACCAGCTGTTTCGAATATCATTCTTGATGCAGTTTTCATCGTATACATGGGATGGGGGATTGAAGGAGCAGCATGGGCGACTACTATTTCTTACATATTCAGCGCTATATATGCTTTTGGATTTTTCTTTATGAAAAAATCAGAACTTCAGGTTGAAAGAAAACACTTCCGCATTGATCTTCCAATTGCTGGAGAGATCACTTCATTAGGAAGTGTGTCTTTTGCCAGGCAGGGAACAATAAGCCTTTTAATACTGGTTATAAATCATACACTTTTTAAATATGGAGGAGAAATTTCCATTGCAGTGTATGGGATTATCAGTAGAATGATGATGTTTGCATTGTTTCCTGTAATGGGTCTTGTGCAAGGATTTATTCCTATTGCTGGATATAATTACGGCGCTGAAAACTGGGAACGGGTTAAGAAGGTTATAAATACCGCAATAAAATATGGTATTTTAATCTCTTTGATCATATTTGTTGGCATCATGCTGGGTTCTGACTGGATAGTACGAATATTCTCTAAAGACATTCAGATTTTAACTCAAACCCCTCAAGCATTGCGCATTGCTTTTATGGCTATTCCACTATTAGCAATACAATTGATAGGAGCTTCTTATTTTCAAGCTATAGGAAAACCGGGGCCTGCATTGATCCTGTCACTTTCAAAACAAGGATTTTTCCTGATTCCTCTAGTACTTATATTGCCAATGTACTTTGGATTGAATGGAGTGTGGTTTGCATTTCCCATTGCCGACTTATCGTCAACAATAGTGACCTGGTTATATCTTCGAAAAGAGATACATAAAAAGTTGGATCCCTTGATAAAGCTAAAAACAAGCTTTTCAAGAGTTGATCATGCTATTTGATTTATTAAGACTTATTTCGGTTCACGACAAATATTGCCACTTTTCCTCTTAAGGTCAGGAAAGTTATCAATCATCATTCAGTTCATGCAAACGACGTTGAATTTCTTCTGGTTCGACATGCTCAAATTTCTTTGCTATCCACCACTGATTACCCTGAGGATCTTCAACTCCGCATTCCCGAAAACCATAAAATTGATTCGCCGGTTTCATCAATGATTTAGCCCCATACTCTATAGCTTTGCTATAGGTTTTATCTACATCATCAGTAAAAATATAATTCATACCAGGTAATGCAGAATATTTGGGACTGGTCCTCCCTAACATTATTGTTACTTCATAAATAGTAGCTGTACCATGAACTATAAAACCATCAGGAGCCTTAAGTCCTTCTCTTTTTTTTGCATTAAATACTTTAGTGAGGAAATCAAGTGTATCTTCGACACTTTCGACCATTAAATAAGGGCATACCGAACTGTAATTCTCTGGAGCTATTGATTCTACATTTTTATTCATTGGGTTAATATTAGAATTTCACAGGTATAAGTCTAAATAAATATAGGAAATAGATATCCCGATACCAAGTCCTGATTACCAGAAAAAACTAAGGATATATTCCTGGACCTCAAAGCATAGTCTACAGATACTGGCTAGTCATGCCAATCGTATAACAAACATAATTAATATGAAAAAAACTTATTTCAATACGTAGATTACCCAAGGAGGGATTACCGTTTCGTTTACCCAGGCAATGGATTCATCTTTTCGCCCCAAAGGCTTATGGATTTCTAATACCTTTAATCCAACCCTCGTAAAAAGATTTAGATAATCCTCTTCAAACCACATTATGTCATCCACCGGTCTGCTATCATTAACATCAGTCATTATAATTTTCACCCTGCCACCACTTTTGGCATTTCTGTTTTCAGAAAAATCTTTGGTTGAAAAAGAAGCCCATTCATGATAATAAATCTCAGGGGTGGAGTCAAGCAATACAAGTATTCCACCCTCATTTAATAAATCGGACAATCCATTTAAGAGGTTAAGCCTATTCTCAATGCCGGGAATATTATCGAATGTAAAAATGGATAAAACGATATCGAATGATCCTACTTCAAATTCCTCAAAATCTCCATTTTTTATGCACCTGTAATCACCAGAGGGATCCAACTTACGTGCTTTTTGAACCATATCCTTTGAAATGTCGACACCCACAACATCAAAACCAAGTTTTCGTATAAATCGGCTTGATCTACCTGTACCGCAGCCAAAGTCAAGCACCCTTCCTGAGTTCTTATATTTTCTAAGCAATTCAGGGATATCACGATAAGCTAAATAATAGGTATTTGGGAATTCCAATTTGGCATAAGAATCTGCTCTTTCATTATCTTCATATACATTTGAAAATGCATTCATTATTGATTAAGCTATTTATTTTTTCCCCAATCGTCAGAAGATGAAACTATCAATTTACCATCATTTTTATCAAGGATAAAATCTACGAGATACGTCCTGGAACAGCCTTGAAAACAAGTTGGTCCGGTACAAGTATAAATGATCGGATAAGAATAACCATAATCCCTTTCATATTTCACGATTTGATTATTCTCATCGATTAAAAAACCCCATTCCATATCTATTTCACCTTTTTCACAACCTGCTTTTGGGAATCCAAATATATCATATTCATAGATCCCAGTACCGTCCGGATTTAATAATAAATATCCATCTTTATCACCTTCATATCTGCCATAAAAGGCTGTGTCCACCATGTGAGTGACATTCACCTCGTCGCCACCTATGGTAAATATTTTCTGTGGTCCCTGACCAAATGCTGGAATATTAGAAATCAGTCCCAGCAATATGCTGGAACTAAAAAATATTCTTGATAAAAGAATTAGCATAATTGTAGAAATATTTTGTTCGAAAATTAAAATTTTATTCGAACTTGACATACAATTTCTGATTTTTTATTTCCATTTATCATTGAAAGTCCAGATCCTACGGTTCCACGATCAAAATAAATATATTGAGAAGGTTTAATCCAAATATCTATAAACCGGGAGGGCCTTATTTTTAATAATAAATATACTCTCAATCCTTTTCCATTATATGAGGGGATTGAATAGGAATATAGAACATCTCTTTCATATACATATTGTCTATTAAAGTAATCCTGACTTGAAAAGTAAGCCACAGCTCCATGAACTCTTACAATACCTTTTTCAAAACTCATATCCTGCGAAACACAAAATCCTGCAGTCTTATGCCCTGATAAATAAAAAGTACTTCCTTGTACCCTTGTCTTAATAGAAATGTGGTTTGTAAGATTAAATTTAAGGTTTATCTGTCCATTTCTTTTTAATCCTTTTCCTACGTGATATAAATATTCATCCTCACTTGAAATATTACGAGCCTTTGATTCCTGTTTTAGCGATATTATAATAATTCCCGTTTTGCTGAATTGACTTTCCAGCTTGAGAAGCAATTCCATACCTTCTGATGGTGAAGCAATATTATATCTCATTCCTTTTGATTGATATATGTCGATATAACCACAAATTTCAAATCGGGGAAATGGTCTTGCCTTAAATCCCCAATATATCCCGGTTTCATTAGCATTATCGGAATATTCTCCAAAAGCTCTGCCATATGCTGCATGATAATGTGGATTATAAATCCGTATAAGCAAGGAAGTTTCAAAACTGGCTGAAAAATTAAACATTCCGCCTTGAACTATAGCGTATCCTCCCCCTGTGGAGGATGCAGCTTCTCCAAAAACGCAATATTTCCCTTTACTGTAATTATAGAAAATACTTGATCCCCAAATCTTTCCACCCGAAAAATCATATTGATTATAATAGGTTGTCTTTCCTTGAATAATTGCATCCCATCTGCTTAATACACCACATAATCCCATCTTGAAATAATTGGACTTAGAGTTGTAAGTAACCATAGTCCCCGCAGTGTTCTCCACAAGGTTTTTTTTATTATTCAATTCCTGAGGTGTTCTATGAAATCCAGTCGTTTTAAGACTCGTCACCAACCTTTCCTCTGAATTTGGGAAATATCCATTCTGTTCAATATTAGCATCCATCCTCATAAAGGAGTAGAATCCGCCAATGTCAAACCTACCCAGGCTAAATGTAGCCGCTCCTCCTCTCATAGACCCATTCTCCATAGATCCCTGATATGGCCGGAAACCATTAAAATGCTTTTTGATTGATCCGACTGGATTAGAGCCTTTTCCTGCATAAAACCCATTGCCTACCAGCAATCCTTCTCCTGCTTGTATTTGAAAATTTCCAATTATTAGCTCTTTAAGAATACCTCTGTTTTTTAAATTTAAATATCCGGAATAATGATCAAATCCATATTGATGGTGAGAGGGTAAATAAAATACTGCTTCCCCGGGATCTTTTTCAAAAGTGACTCCAATACTAAAATCATTGGCCTCAGCAACCTCAATTCTTCCATAGATTCTACCAGGCGTCCCAATGAAATAATTATTATTTGCAACGGCATCAGCATCTTTCCTGTTTCTGAAGCCTGCTTGCTTTTCCAGTATACCCGCATACCTGACAGTAATGGACCTCCTGGATGTGTTAAAAATATTGTTAAATATAGAAAGTGTATCTCTTTGATAATGCTGATTTTGGATGATAATAAAGGGCCTTATTTTGTCAATCACAACTGAATCAATTCCCTCAATCAGATACAATTCATGAGTGCTTAAATAATTCCCATACGTATCACGATGATTTAATAATAATTCAATATCATTATCTGATAAAAAAAAGAGAGAGCGAAGATCAGAACGATCCGCTTTATTTAGATTTATTGGATTATTTATTCGAAACAAAAGGCCATCATACAAATATTCATTTGAACCTTCATCATCAACTATTATGTTGAGATTATCTATCAAACTAAATATATCATTTTCACTTTTCTGACAATAAATGTTTATTGAAATATAAAGCATCAGAAACGTCAGGGAAAATTTCATTATTTACTTGGTTTATAGCTGACTGATAATTCTTGTGAACAACCTAATATTGGATGAATTTCAAGAGAATAGTTGATATAGAACTTGCGTGGTTTGAAGCCTATTCCGAAGGTTGGTTTATGGTTATCAACTACCACCCCCGACCTTAAAAACACTGTTCCTTTTAAAGCATATTCCATCCCGATTTTGATCAAGGAAAACTGATCTAATGTGTGCTCATATTCGATATTAAACATTAGTGGTTCTACTGGTCGATATGATATACCAGCTTTTATTATCACAGGTAGATCGCTGAATCCTTTTCGAAATAAGGAGTTACTTAAATTGAAGATATGTGATGCTACTATAATATTTTTTGAAATTTCTACAATTCCTCCAAATTCAATTGCCAACCATCTCCTCCGACCATAACCTTCCATATTCAGTTGGATATAATTAAATTGAAGGCCCAGGCTTATGAACCTGATTTTATGGCTGAATCCCAATCCGATTTTATGTTCATTCAATAAATGGTCACCAAATCGGAAGAAATTCAACGATCCTACACCAGAAAAAATCCTTGAATTATATCCGGCACCTATTGTAAACAAGCCATTGAGTCCATAATGATTTTTACAACTAAAGAACAATGCATGACCTTTTGTTTTTGAAAGCCCGGCTGGATTATTATAGGCAGCAAAACCATCAAATAAAGTTATACTTGCATTGGCCATACCTCGTGAGCGTGCACCCAATGAATAATGACCTTGTTGTGCATACAAGTTGCTGATAAACAGCATTAACAGGGATATTGCCCTAATAAATCTTATCATTTTGCTGGTTGACTAAGATTATTAATCAAGAATTACTTGTTTTCTGTGATTTCTGCTGTATGAGATTTAGCGGATTAACATGTCAGGAAATGATCATGGCTATTTGGATATATAGTGCACAGCTGATTTTGAATAGTAATATAAAAATTTCTCTTTTGAATTACAATAATCGACTGATATTATATAAAATTATTCTTCAATAATCTGGTCAGATTTTATTTGTATTTGATGAAGTTCGTAATATGCTCCCTGCAGTGTGAGCAGTGTATTATGATTACCTTGTTCCACAATTCTACCTTCATGTATTACGACTATAAAGTCTGCAAGTTTTGCCGAAGAAACCCGATGAGAAATAATGATGCTGGTTCGGCCTTTCATAATTTCCTTTAAGTTATTGAGGATATTGTTTTCTGTTTTCGTATCAACCGCTGATAAGCTGTCGTCAAGTATTAAAATCCGTGGATCCCTAACCAGGGCTCTGGCTATAGAAAGCCTTTGTTTTTGACCTCCAGAAAGTGTAATCCCTCGTTCTCCCAATATTGTATTAAACCCTTCAGGAAGATCTTCAATATTACCATGAAGGTCGGCATCGATAGCGGCCTTATATATTTTTGCAGGCTTCAGGTCCGAACTTCCAAAGGCAATATTATTTTCAATACTATCAGAAAATAAAAAAACATCTTGCGGGACATAACCGATCTGACCTCTCAGATTCTGCACATTATAATCACGAATGTCTATCCCATCAATCCGTAATACTCCACTGCTTACATCATAAAGGCGACAAATTATATTAGCAATAGTGCTCTTCCCGGATCCTGTAGAACCAATAATCGCCAATGTCTGCCCTCTGCTAATTTTAATAGACAGATCTTCTAATGCCTGTATCCCTGAGTCCGGATACTTGAAAGAAACATTTTCAAATTCAAGATCACCCTTAATTTCCTTAACTATGCTTTTCTCAGAAACCAAATGATTTTGTTCTTGTAAAAACTCATTGATTCGTTTTTGAGAAGCCGCTGCCCGCTGAATTATGCTTGTTATCCATCCTAGGGAAGTAACAGGCCATGTTAAAAGGTTAATATAGATTATGAACTCAGCAATATTTCCGAAACTTAAAGTTGCATTAATAACCTCCACACCACCAATGAAAACAGTTAGAATAATGCTTAATCCAATTAAAAATAGAATCAATGGGAAAAACAAGGCGTTCACACGAGTAAGCCTTAATGATTTAATCTTATAATTATTGCTTTCTATTGCAAATTTCTCTGCACTGTCAGCCTCCCTGGCAAATGATTTTATAACTCGAACACCAGAGAATGCTTCCTGAACAAATGTAGATAGTCCTGAAAGGCTTCTTTGTATCTCTTCTGATCGTTTATTGATCAAATTGTTTACGAAATAAATACTGAAAGATAAAAATGGTAAAGGGATGAGGGCATAAAGAGTCAATTTCATATTTATTGAAAACATTATAGGAATCAGCATGAAGAATAATGTAAAAAGATTCATGCCGTACATAATCGCAGGGCCCACGTACATTCTTACTTTACTTACATCTTCAGAAATCCTTGCTAATAAATCCCCGGTATTATTCTTTCTATAAAAACTTAATGGCAGAGATTGGTAGTGCTGGTAAACGTCATTTTTTAAATCATATTCAATTCGCCTTGACATGACTATGATTGTTTGCCGGACAAGGAAAAGAAAAAATCCACGTAAGAAAGCCATCCCGAGAATTATCAGGCCATAGATTACAACGCTATGTTTTATCGTATCATTATAACCTACCTGATTTTCCGTACCTTGAAAAACATTGAATACCTTCAAATTATCTATTACCAGGTCTAATGCATATCGTACGAATTGAGCAGGTAATATTTGAAATATATTAGATATTACAATAAAAACCAGACCCAAAAGCAGGTAATGCTTATATCTCAGAAGATATTTATTTAAATATGCTAATTCTTTCACCTTCTATTAATCTTCATTCGCCTGTGATACCTGATTTATACAATTCAATTGAAATAATATTGAAAATGAGCTACTTTTGTGGTACTTTGGAAAATCTTCAATTGAAGTCCTAAAGTATTAAACTTTTAACCCAAAAATAAATGATAGACTTAAAACAAGAAGAAAAAGTAGGCACTGTTTCGGTGTTTTCAGGTCTTTCTGAGCATGGGCATGAACAATTAGTATATTGCTATGATGAGCACACTGGATTGAAAGCCATAATTGGAATACATAATACCGTACTTGGTCCTGCATTAGGAGGCACGAGAATGTGGAACTATAAATCTGATGAAGAAGCATTGGTAGATGTTCTGCGTTTATCTAGAGGTATGACCTTTAAAGCATCAATTTCGGGCCTAAATCTTGGTGGTGGCAAAGCAGTAATAATCGGTGATGCAAAAACCATGAAAACAGAAGCATATCTCCGGAGGTTTGGCAGGTTTATTGAAAGTCTTAAAGGGAAATACATTACCGCCGAAGATGTAAATATGAGTCCGGATGATATGGAGTACATAGCTATGGAAACAGATTATGTTACCGGATTATCAGAAAAGATGGGTGGTGCTGGAGATCCTTCTCCTTTTACTGCATATGGGGTATATATGGGAATGAAAGCTTGTGCTAAAGAAGCCTATGGAAGCGACCGATTAGAAGGAAAAAGAATTGGAGTTCAGGGCGTAGGACATGTCGGTCATTACCTGGTTAAACATCTTATTGAAGAAGGTGCTAAAGTGGTTATTTCAGATTTATTTGAAGATAAAATCAATTCAATTACTAAAGAATTCGATGTGGAAGTAGCAGAAGGAAATTCTATTTTTGATTCTTCAATGGATATATATGCTCCATGTGCCTTAGGAGCGAGTATTAATGATGAAACAATTGACCTGCTTAAATGTGATATAGTTGCTGGAGCTGCAAATAACCAATTGAGTAATGAGCAAAAGCATGGCAAGCAGTTAATGAGTAAGGGGATAATTTATGCCCCTGATTTCCTAATCAATGCAGGGGGATTAATCAATGTAGGAATGGAATATCTGGGATATCATAACAAGGAAAGGGTATTTAAAAACGTAGAAAAAATTTACAATACAGTATTAAATATTATTCATAAATCAGAAGATGAAAAAATACCTCCTCAGGAAGCAGCAATTAAGATCGCTTCTCAAAGGATCTATGATATTGGCAAGGTAAAATCTCATCTTTAATACATGATGTTATGTTAAACAGGCGTATACTTAGATCAAAGGCAATGCAGTCGTTGTATGCTTACTACAAAAGCGAAGAGGCGAATTACAATCTTGCTCTTGATTTTATTAGCGAAAAGTTTCTGCCTGACCTTAACTCCATGGAACCAGGAGATAAATCTGAGTTAAGTCTAAAAAAGAAGGAATCCAGAAAAATCTTTCAAAGCAATTTCAGGCAAGATAGTTTCAGCAATATAAAAGATGGAGAACAAGATACGGAATTGACAGCGCTGGATGCTTTTGAAGAGTATTCTAATCATAACAAGGAAGATTACCTGCATTTTAAAAACGCTATGATCCGGGATGTTGATCACATCTTTGATTTATATCTATGGCTGCTTATTTTACCATCCGAACTAGCATATCATTCGGACAATGATAGAAAAGAAAAAGATGGTGATATCCCAAATCATTTTGTAAACAATTTAGTTGTCCAATTGTTAAGAGAAGATCTGATATTTAATACTGAACTGAACAGGAGGAAAATATCATGGGGTAATTTCAACAATGAGGTTCATAACTGGTATAAAAATGTTCTAAAAAAATCAACTGAATTCCAGGATTATTTGAACGAACCAAAAGAAAATTGGCAGAATATAGATACCGATAGAAAATTAATACTTCTTTTGTATAAATCACTGCTTTTCAAAAATGAATCTTTTCAGATTTTTATGGAATCTGAAGATCTAAACTGGGAAGAGAATAAACACGTATTAAAGAGTATGGTTTTGAAAACCTTTAAAAATGTTACTGGTGATGACTCCAATATTCAATTATCTGTATTGAGCAACAACTGGGAAGATGATAAAACATTTTTTGAAAAATTATTTCAAATAACCATACAAAAAGGTAAAGAATTTGATAATTTAATCGCTGAAAAATCAAAAAACTGGGATATAGAAAGGATTGCCATAATGGATAAAATCATATTAAAAATGGCAATTGCTGAGATGATTCATTTCCCGAGTATTCCTGTGAAGGTAACTATCAATGAATACATCGAATTATCTAAGAACTTTAGTACTCCCAAAAGTAAAAAATTTGTAAATGGCATTCTTGATGTATTATCTGAAGAATTAAAAGAACTGGGTATAATAAAAAAGAGTGGCAGGGGTTTAATTGATAATAAATAAATTTAATAAATATGAGCAAATCATCAAAATCATTAATGACATTCTTGTTTGGGGCTGCTACAGGTGCAATACTTGGATTATTGTATGCTCCTGAAAAGGGAACACATACAAGAGAAAAGTTATCTTATCTCCTTGACAAGTATAAAAAGGAATTAGAAGATTTGATTCAGGAATTGATAAATGCAAAAAATTCTCCTGAATCGATTGCCAAATCTGAAGGCCAAAAAGTAATAAAAAATGCCAAGGATAAGGCTGAGAAACTTCTGGAGGATGTAGATGATCTTATTGGTCAAATTAAAAACAAAAACAATTGAAAGCAGACAATAATTACATTTCAGGATTTTCACTAATATTAATCGTATTGATGAATATTTCCTGTTCAACAGATTCGAAAATGGAACGGAGGCTCACAGCCCTGGAGAGAAGAGTTGCAGCCTTAGAAACAGGACCTAATGAGGCAAGTCGTGCATCGGATTCCGATATACTACTTGCAAACAATCCTGAAAAAATTGCTACCAACGGCCAAAATCCTGAAATTAAATTTAATGAAATGGAGTTTGATTTTGGAACTATCAATGAAGGCGAGATCGTTAATCACGTTTTTAAATTTACAAATGTGGGGAAAGCGCCTTTACTAATTGATAAAGCAACTGCCTCCTGTGGATGTACAGTTCCAGATTGGCCTAAAAAACCTATTGGTGTTGGTGAAATCGGTGAAATTAAGGTAAGATTTGATAGCAAAAATAAGCCGAATCAACAGATAAAGACTGTCACCATTTCTGCTAATACAGAACCTTCGTTAACACGATTGCGAATTAAAGGATTTGTTACACCTGAGAATCAACAAGCAGCAGGTCCGGTTAAAAACTAAATATAAACAAACAGTTAGAATGTTAAATTTTATTTTATTACAAGAACCAGCAGGACAATCCTTATATGGCAATCTCCTGCTTATTGGTGGAATTGTTGTAGTCTTCTATTTTTTCATGATTCGACCACAACAAAAAAAGCAAAAAGATCAGAAGAAGTTTCTGGAAGAAGTAAAAAAAGGCGAGAACGTTATCACAGTAGGAGGTATTCATGGCAGAATCGCTTCTATCGATGGAGATACTCTAATTCTTGAAGTAGAAAAGGGAGGGAAAATAAAATTAGATAAATCCTCAATATCTCTTGAAGCAACTCGGCGATTAAAAGGAGGGAAATAAGTACAAGAATTAATTTTTGGACCAGTTTGCAAAAATAAAGAGATGGTTTAAATCCAGCATTACTCCAAGTAATAGGGATCTTAAAATAGTGATCTTATGCATTATTGGGGCTACAATGATATGGTTTCTAAGTGCCCTCAACAAAAGTTATACTACGGTTGTCCGGTGCCCAATTCAACTAGATTATGTAAAAGAAGGGACTATAGAAGTTATTATTCCTCCGAATTATGTTGATGTAAATGTTTCTGGAAACGGTTGGGATTTATTAAAGCAAAGCTTATCTTTTGGCCAGAATCCATTAATACTTACTATTGAAAATCCAATAGATACTAAACAAATTGCCGGATATACGATTCAACCACATTTGGCCCAACATTTAAGCTTTCTTAATCTTAATTTTGTTGTTACCGACACCATTACATTTGATATACAACCTCTTTTGTCTAAGAGAATGGATGTGTATATTGACAGTGCGGCTATATCTCTTAAAAAAGCATATCAGATTATTAGCCCAATATCTATTTCACCGGATACAGTGAAGATAACCGGACCTGATAAACTTATAAATTCATTGACTGATTCATTGATAGTCAAAATACCTGCTTCAGACATAGACCGGAATTATGACGGAAATATATCAATAGATTTGTATGATCCACGATTGGTAAACTTTGTCCCCGGTGAAATTAATGTCAACTTTGAAATTTCAATGTATGTTGACCACTTTGCTCAATTCGATATTGATCTTGTTAACTTTCCCATAGATTCTTCATCCCATCTTATTAATCCTCAGATTGGGATTAATTTTAAAATACGGGAAGCAATGGCAAGGGATTTTCCAAGGGATGACTTTTTAATAATAGCAGATTTCAACAATATTAGTATGGAGGATTCTACCATCAGACTTGAATTGATTTCAAGCCCTATTTACGTTCAGGAAGTAGTTTTAGATACTATGATTGTTAAAATTGGGTTTACAAAGTAATATGTCTTTTCAAGTTGGAATAACAGGTGGAATAGGTGCTGGAAAAACAACCATTACAAGGATTTTTCAAGCACTGGAAATACCTGTTTATTATGCTGACGATCGTGCGAAATACCTGATGACCAACAATCAGGATCTTAAATCAAATATTACAGAACATTTTGGAACTCTAGCTTATCAAGATGAGTATTTGAACAATTCCTTCCTGGCTAAAACTGTTTTTACTGATAAAGAAAAACTGAAATTATTGAATACCCTAGTCCATCCCGCAGTAATGATGGATTACATGGATTGGGCGGAATCTCATCAGAATGCTCCTTATACATTAAAAGAGGCTGCTCTTTTATTTGAAACCGGTTCTTACAAAACCCTCGACCTGGTTATTTTAATTGATGCTCCGGAAGAAGTTAGAATTAATCGTGTACTATTGAGAGATTCTTTTAGAACGAAAAAAGATATTGAGCAGATTATGGCTAAACAGTTTTCTGATAGCAAAAAAAGAGAACTAGCAGACTTAATTATAAAAAATGGTGAATCAGATATGGTGATCCCTCAGGTTATCACAATACATGAAAAGATTCAGAAAAAAGTAAAAGGCATTTAGTTTCGTTCGCTGGTAAATAAAGTTACATAAGAAGTCTTACCTCTTAAGCTAATTTCACCAATCTTAACAAATTCAAACTGGTTTTCATCTGTGAATTTATTTATCAGATCCTTAGAAAGCAGTAAATTAACATTATGATGGTTACATTGCCCTTCAATCCGGCTTGTTGTATTAAGTACATCCCCCGTGTAGATGACTTCTTTTTTTCGTGTTCCAATAGTACCGGTACTAACCTTACCGAAATGCATTCCTGCCTTAAAGGTTGGTACCAAGCCATATCGTTTGAAATATCTTTCTGACAGATTATTAATTGTCGCTTTAATATCAAAGAAACAATTCAAACAATTTGCTTTATTTATTCCTTCATCCATCGGCCAGGTAATAACAACCTCATCCCCAACATACTGATAGATTTCTCCTTTATTTTTTAATATAGGATCATCAAGGTCTTTAAAAAAATCATTCAATAGTTCAAAATATTTAATATGCCCAAGTCTCTCGGCAATTTGAGTTGAAGACGCAAGGTCGAGAAACATGAAAATTCTTTCAACTTCGGACATACTTTTACTTTCAGTAATATTCTGAGGTGAAGTATTAGACTTTTCTCTTGTTAATATATCAGGTGTTTTTTTATAAACTGACAATACTGTATTAACAAACCTGGCATTATCCCAGGGTTTTACAATAAAGTCTGATGCCCCTTTCTTAATGGTAGTGATTGCTATATCAATATCACTATAAGCCGTCATCATTATTATCTTTGTATATGGGACATTATCAATAAAGTAATTGAGGAGATCAAATCCTTCCTGACCAGTTGTTTTTCCGGCCGTAAAATTCATATCAAGAAGTGCTACATCGATTTTGTTCTTTTCAAGTACTTCTTTGATACCGTTGGGATTATTCAGCGTGATAACGCTCTCGAAATGCTTGCCCAAGATGTATTTAGAAACTAATAATATAGTTTCATCGTCATCAACAATTAAAATTTTTCCTTTCTCTTTAGCCACTGAGCAAATACTATTTTAGAAATAGCAGGAAACTGGGTTACGCAATTATAGTTTTAATTTACGAAAATTCCCATTTTGATTTACGTTTTATAAAAAATAAGTAATTACAACCATATAAATTGACAAAATATAATTCCATTAATGCCAAAGTTTGTAGAATACATCTAATTTCTATGGCTTGTAAACAAAGTCACATAGGAAGTCTTACCCCTTAGGCTAATCTCGCCAATTTCAACAAACTCAAATTCGTTTTCATTTGGGATTTTACTTAACAGATCTTTAGAAAGTAATAAATTTACTTTATGAATGTTGCATTGTCCTTCAATACGGCTGGTAGTATTCAATACATCTCCTGTATAAATGATTTCTTTTTTTAAAGTTCCGATTGTACCGGTACTTACTTTGCCAAAATGCATACCTGCCTTAAAAGAAGGTACCAATTCATAACGGTCAAGATATCTAAATGAAAGGTTTTCAATAGTATCTACAATGTCAAAAAAACAATTCAAACAGTTTGCCCTATCAATTCCATCTTCCAGAGGCCAGGAAACAACTACTTCATCTCCAACATATTGGTAGATTTCCCCGTTATGTTCTTCGATTGGGTTGGCTAAATCATTAAAAAAGTCGTTCAGAAGTTCAAAGTATTTGACATGTCCAAGTTTTTCGGCAATAGATGTGGAAGAAGTAATGTCCAGAAACATAAAAATTCGCTCTACTTCTGACATGCCAACATCTTCTTCAACTACCTTTTGCGATGAGGAAGATGTTTGTATTTGGGGAGAATTTCCGGGTGTTTTTTTAAATGCTGATAGAACAGTGCTGACTAATTTAGCATTATCCCATGGTTTTACAATAAAATCAACTGCCCCTTCCTTGATTGCTTTAATTGCTAAATCAATATCTCCATATGCAGTCATCATAACAACTCGTGTATTGGGGGAATTAACCGAAAGGTAATTTAAAAGGTCAAAACCTTCTTGTCCTGTAGTGGCTCCAGCAGAATAATTCATATCCAGAAGAGCGACGTCAATTTTATTTTGATCTAATAATTCATCTATATTTTCTGGTGAAATAACCGTAACAATTTTAGCGAAATGTCGTTTCAGAAGAAATTTTGCAGCAAGCAATACATCTTCATCATCGTCCACTATTAAAATTATTCCATTTTCTACACCCATTAGATTCTATATCTATTCGATCACTTTTTGGGATCAACCAAAGGTTAAAAATAATATATTAAGAAGTAAAAAACCTTTTTTTTGCAATTTTTAAAGCCCTTATTATTTTCCTTCGTTGCTGAATAAACTTGACTTTTCTAAATAAGCCAGGGAGTTGTGGATTAAATATGAAAATTTTTTAGTAAAAAGGGTGGAAGACCGGATTCGAACCGGCGACCTCCTGAACCACAATCAGGCGTTCTAACCTACTGAACTACAACCACCAAGTACTTCCCTTTTGAAAGTATTCTACCAGAAAAAGTAGTAATTAAAATACTTTTATTCCCATTAAAGAGGAAAAAAGTTTCTACTTAATTGGGTTTGCAAAAATACGGTCTTTGTGCAGATTATACAAAATAATAATAGAAATTTATCTGGTAAATGTAAGTCTTTTACCCAATCCTGATTCCAATATTTGCCCTTCATCATACACCACTTTACCGGATACAATAGTATTTTGAACGCTTGACTTAAAAGTAGAACCCTCAAAAGGAGACCATTTACATTTTGACAAAATGCTATTTGTGTTAATAGTAGTAGGAATATCAAGATTAACAATCACTAAATCAGCAAAATATCCTTCGTTTATAAAACCTCTCTTCTCGATTTGAAAAATAATTGCAGGATTGTGTGCCATTTTCTGTACAATAGTTTCAAGATTGAAGATTCCTTGATGATACATCTCAAGCATCGCCACCAGACCATACTGAATCAAGG
>Ga0316192_10000272_pt1 | contig 36536 bp, 26 predicted proteins | sample MerIslwburrow_MG_FD_204931 | JGI IMG/M metagenome (GOLD analysis project Ga0316192, IMG submission 204931) | Coastal sediment microbial communities from Maine, United States - Merrow Island worm burrow | ecosystem: Environmental > Aquatic > Marine > Coastal > Sediment | place: USA: Maine...
GCTGCAGCCTGGGAGGTGGGCCGATATGACGGTCATCGATCTCGATCCTCTGTCCGTCGGCGAAACCGAACCGGGACGGCTCCTTGACGGACGCATTCTCTCAACAATTGTCGCTGGCGAAGTGATCGTCGAGGATTTCTAGCCAGGTGGCGGAGAGGGCGTCGGACCCGGCGGCTGGGTCGGTGTGGGTGGAGTTAGCGTCGGGGTCACACCGTTGCCCTCGGTCCGCCCCGTCACTCCCCGCGGATTCTTGTCGGCAGCGAACGCGGCGGTGGCGAGAATAGCGAAACACGCAAGCAGCACGATTCGACGCGTTTTCAAGCTCCCACTTGTTGCGTCGGTCGTGGTCTGTTCTCCGGTAAGTTCATGCGGCGCAGCAGGTCCTGATACCGCGGGCCAACCCGCCCGTCGGGAACAAGAATAAAACTGAACGCTCCGATATATGGCATTTCGGGGTCTCGGATTTCGTAGCCTCTTTCCAGCCACTCCAGGGCCGTGACGGAACTGTCGATCAACCGACGACGGAGCGCTACTCCAAACACGTCAAGACGATTCTCCAGGTTGGCGAATCAACGACTGACTCGTTCGGGCATCGACTGGGATATCCGATCGAGATGGTGCCGATGCAGAACCCGGCAACCCTCCCCGCCGGCGGTTCTCTCGAATTCCTGGTGCTCGCTGAAGGCCAACCGGCCGTGAATCAGTTGGTTTATGCCAGTTACGAGGGCTTTCACAGCCATGACGAGACGGGCGCGTATCGAGAGGCGGCCACCCTCCGTACCGACGCCAATGGTTTGGCGCGGGTTAAATTCACCCGCCCCGGTCGCTGGTACGTGCGCCTGATCCGCATGCTGCCGTCGGACGACGAAGGCGTGGACTACGAGTCCAACTGGGCGACCCTGACCTTCGAAGTGCGTTAGCTGCATATCTCACCGGGTTTCGTCGCGAGGGCGGTGAGGCGCCATGCACAGTGGGTTTTTCGACCCGAGGGGCGCGGAGCGCGTACTTGCGGTGCGTCGAACACCCCGAGGCGAGAAAACAATGCTGGGCGCGGTGCATCGGCGCCCGCAGCAGGAAGTTGGTGAGATATGCGGGTTAGTTCGGGTCAGCGACCCGTACTGGTCATATCGGTAGTCGGCATCGATGCTGTTGCGTTTTGCGGCGGCACCTTGGTCGGTTCATGGTGAATGCGGAGATCGTTGCCTGGCACCGTTACGTTTCGATCAGCTCCTGCGACGGCGGGAAGTCCCAGAGGGGCAGGCCACCAAAACATGCTCCTGTGTTATCTTCGGCGCAGAAACAGCGGCGTCGAAAGCGTGATACACAGAGCCACCGGTCTTTAGGGGCGGCGCATCGGGTTAGCGCAGCCGGCGGCTGCGACCGTTTTCGACGGGCAACGGGGTAGGCCATGGGACGGCGAATCGGAGATGTCTTGGCGGAGCAGGCGGCCACGCGGATGGTCGGCCGCCAGCGAGAGCTCACCCAGCTCCTTCACTGTCTGGACGACGACGGTCCAGCTGTCTCCCATCTCCACGGAATCGGGGGAAGCGGTAAATCGACGCTTCTCGCTTCCTTCTGCGCACAGGCCAGCGAGGCTGGCGCTGCGGTCGTCCAACTGGACTGCCGCGCGATTGAACCCACCGAACGGGGGTTTGTTCACGAGCTTGGAGAGATCATTGGGATTCAGGACGGCGATGCGGGGCAGGCCGCCGAAAACCTCGGTGAGCTCTCGGAGCGGGTGGTTCTCACCCTCGACACCTACGAGCGCTTCCGCTTGTTGGACACGTGGCTGCGACAGGTCTTCATCCCCTCGCTTCCTGACAACGTGCGCGTAATTCTGTCTGGCCGTGAGCCTCCGGTCACCTCCTGGCTCACAACCCCGGGTTGGCAGGGTCTCTTCCACGCGATCGCCCTGGGTCCCCTCGAAGAGGATGACGCGGTCACATTTTTCACTGTGGCGGGCATTGCGAGGGATAACGCCCTGCGACTGAACCGCTTTGCCCGAGGTCATCCGCTGGCCCTCACGCTGGCGGCGGCCGCTGCGTTGGAACGGCCCGACCTTCAGTTGGAGGAAACCGCGCTCCAGCGGACCGTCGAGCAGCTCACGCACCTCTATCTGGAAGACGTCTCCGATCCCCTTATCCGAAAGGCACTGCACGCTATTTCCACGGTTCGCCGTACAACGGTTTCCCTGCTGGGGTCTCTGATCCCGGGGTCGGACGCGGAAGCACTCTACGACCACCTTCAGACCCTCCCGTTCGTCGACAGCGAACGGGACGGTCTGCATCTCCACGATGTCGTGCAGGAGGCCATCGCTGAAGCCACCAAGGCGGGCGACCCGGCAGCGTACCGCGAGTACCGGCGCGCCGCCTGGCGTCAACTCCGGAAAGAGCTCGTGACCGCCGGCGCCCCGGAGCTTTGGCGCTTCACCGCTGATCTGCTCTACCTCATCGAAAATCCTGTTTGCAGGGAGGCGTTTTTCCCGAGCACCGTCCACCCACTGGCCGTCGAACCGGCGGTCGGCGATCATGCCGGGGCGATCGAGTCGATCGCGCGGCTCCACGATGGCCCGGAGGCGACGGATGCGCTCCTCACCTGGTGGAGGAGCTTCCCCGAGTCGTTCGCAATCGCTCGCGACACCGAGGGGAAGATCGTAGGTTTCTACTGCATGTTCGATCCCAACGTGGTCAGCAGCGAGCAGAGGACCCGGGATCCGCTTTTCGACGCCTGGTTGAGCCATCTCGAAGCGAACCCGGTCCCCGAGGGCCAGGTCGTCCTCTTCATCCGCAGATGGCTGGGAGTCGACGACGGAGAGCATCCGTCCGGCGTTCAGGCCGCCTGCTGGCTGGACATCAAGCGGTCCTATATGGAGCTGCGACCCCGGCTCCGCAGGGTCTACCTCACCGTTCGAGATTTCGCGCCCTACGCCGCAGTGGCGCAGGAACTCGGTTTCCGGCCCATCGACGAGGCCTCGGTTGTTCTTGATGGCGACACCTTCTACTCAGCAGCGCTCGACTTCGGACCTGAATCGGTGGACGGGTGGTTGTCGACGCTGATCGCCACCGAACTGGGAATTCCAGCCGAAGGATCGGTTGCCTCCACGGCGAACGACCTCCCCGAGGAAATGCCTGAGCGGCTCGCCCACTACCGGCTCATGGAACCCCTCGGGGCTGGGGGGATGGGAGAGGTCTACCTTGCCGAGGACACGAAGCTCGAGCGCAAGGTGGCTGTGAAGATCCTACCTCCCACATTCGCGGCGGACCCCGATCGGCTTCACCGGTTCGAGCAGGAGGCCAAGGCCCTCGCCGCTCTCAACCATCCCAACATCGTCACCATCTACTCGGTGGAAGAAGCGGACGGGATTCACTTCCTCTCCATCGAGTTGGTCGAGGGCACGACGCTGGCCGAGAGGATCCCGGTCGACGGTATGGCCATTGGACCGTTTTTCGACCTCGCGGTTCCCCTGGCTGACAGCCTGGCTGCTGCACACAAGAGTGGGATCATCCATCGGGATCTCAAACCCGGCAACGTTATGGTGAGCAATGATGGCTGGGTGAAGGTCCTGGATTTCGGCTTGGCCAAGCTCCGGTACGACCACGCTCTTTCCGACGACGAAACAGAGCTCTCCACCGAACAGCTCACCAGCGAAGGTCGGGTACTCGGCACGGTTGCCTACATGTCTCCTGAGCAGTTGAAGGGGAAACGCCTCGACCCACGATCCGATATCTTCTCCCTGGGAGTGCTGCTCTACGAGATGACGACCGGCGGCCGGCCTTTCCACGGAGAGACCTCGGCCGAGCTGATGTCGTCGATCCTTCGGGACACACCACCGCCAGTTACGGAGATTCGGGACGAGCTACCCGACCACTTGGGACGAATCCTCAGGCGCTGCCTGGAGAAAGATCTGGACCGCAGATATCAAACTGCCCTTGATCTCCGGAACGAGCTGGAGGATCTCAGGGATGAGATAGCTCCCGGAAGTTGAGGAGCTTTGTAAAGGCGCTGCGAGTCCGCTCGCCTCGTCTTCGCGAGGCCGCTCGAGACTCTTCGATAGTTGGGGAGCTTTTTGATGGTGCGAAAGGGGGGACTCGGGCTCTGAGATCCTGAGGATATGAACCTCCGAGCCCAGGAAGTTTCAACCTTCAACTGGGTGGCGATGGGGGTTACGGTTCCCCAAGAGGCCGATTGATACACTGCGGGAAGTGAATATCGAAATCCCGGAGTTCTCGCGGTGATTCCTGCCTGCGCCTCGTCCCGAATCGAGGCCCTCAGCGAGGGGCTGATCGAAGCCGGCTGGTTGTTGGCGCTGGGCCTGGTTCCGCTGCTGTTCAACATCTACAGCAGCCGCAACTACGAACCTGACAAGGTGGCGCTACTGCGTTCGCTGGCCGCCCTCATGGTGGCCGCATGGCTCTGGAAGGTTGTGTGCGGCGGACGTCTGAGTCGACCTCTTCCGCTGACAGACGGGAGCGCTGCAGATTCAAACCGTCGGCCAGTGAGTGGGACCGTCCGAGCTCTGTTTGGGGTGCCCCTCGCCCCTCTCGTTGTGGCGCTAGCCCTCCTGCTGGTTGTGGGCTCGATCCTGTCGGTGGACTCCCGGCTGAGCTGGCTCGGATCTTACGCACGTGCGCAGGGGACCTGGACCCAGCTGACGTACCTCGTGGTCTTCACCCTCGTGCTCACCCATTTGCGCACACCCACTCAGTGGCGCCGCGTCGTGTTCACCGTGATCGTGGCGAGTGCCTCGATCTCGCTCTATGGAGTGTTCCAGGAACTTGGCATCGACCCGGTGACGACCGCCGTTTCGTCCCGCCGTGTCTACTCGACCCTGGGCAACTCGATCTTCCTCGGAGCCTATCTCGTGATGATCATGTTCCTGACGGGCCTCGAGTTCGGCACAGAGGTGGTGGAGTGGTCGCGACGCAGGAAGATGACCTCAGGTTCAAAGTTGTGGCCTGGCCGGCGGACCGTTGTCCTCGGAGCGGTCCTGCTCTGCCAGCTGGCTGCCCTGGTGCTGTCCCAGAGCCGCGGCCCGTTTCTCGGGCTGCTCTGCGGCGCCTACGTCCTCATCCTGGTAGGTTTGCTCCGTCTCCGCAGGTTGGGGGGAAACTCGCCGTTGCTCCAGCGATGGGGTTCGCAGATCCGCTGGGCGGTACCGGGGGTTGTGGGGTCGGCCCTTCTCACCCTGGCGATTCTGGTTGTCGTCAACATGCCGGGCTCGCCGTTGGAAAACATGCGGAATGTACCGTACGTCGGTCGGCTTGGAAGCGTGCTCGATACCGAATCCAGGACCATCCAGGTCCGGCTCTATATCTGGCGGTCCGTTTCCGAACTGTTGCGGTCGGGAGAACCCCTCGAGACGCCCGACGGCACTCCGGACAGGCTCCACGGCCTTCGATCCGCTCTCGGAACCGGCCCGGAAACCATGGGAATTGCAGTCAACCGTTTCGTGGAGCCGAAGCTCGGGCAGCTCGAAAACGTCACCAAGATCCCCGACCGATCACATAACGAGATCTTCGATCTTCTCGTGATGGAGGGTGCTGTCGGCACCGTGATTTGGCTGAGTATTTTCTTCGCCGTGTGTGGCCTCGCGCTGCGCCGGCTGGGCCTGATCCGCTCTCGTGCTCAGGCCGTGGGCTTTTGGTCGGCCCTCTTTGTCGGCTCTGTGCTCGGGGCCGTGACGCCGTGGCTCGCTAGCGGCGAGTCCACGATGTCGGGCGTAGGGCTCTCAGTCGGTCTTGTCTTGAGTCTGACACTGTTCGTGACCGCCCAGTCCCTGATCGACAGCTCAGGCAAAAAGCCCGAAACGGGAAGCCCCGGGACGGTTTCAGATTGGCTGGTGCTGGCCCTCCTCGCCACCTTCGTTGCTCATTTGGTGGAGATCCAGGTCGGAATCGCCATCACCACCACCCGGCTGTTTTTCTGGTTCTTCGCGGCCGTGGCTGTCCTCGCGGCCCGGGGCTGGCTGTCTGCGAAATCCCAGCCGTTCAGTTCGGGTGCCTCGCCGATGTCTGGTGTGAAACCTGGCCAGGGCGAGAAGCCGGAAACGTGGTCGACTTCTCCATCTACCAAACGGGTACCTCCCGATGATGCACGCCGCGGTATCGTGGTCTACTCGCTGATCTCCGGGTCACTTTGCATCCCGTGGGTTTACGCAATGACTCTCTCCTCACCAAAGGCACGCAGCCTCGGTGCAATCCTCATCAACTCGTGGTTCGGGAGTGACACGGTTCCGACGGTCATGCACTTCTCGGCCCTCTGTTGGTTGGTGCTGGTCACGATCTTTGTTGGGCTCGCCATTTCGTTTCCCTCGGGCCGGGGCGCCGCTGGCAGAACGCGCCCAGAGCTTGGAACGGCTGTCGCGCCGGCCCTTGGTCTGGTCGCGGTGTTTGCGGTGATCCAGGCCGGTCGGGTCGCGCACGTCATCGAGCGCACCGGAGCCCCCAACGAGACCCTTTTGGACGCGGAGTTCGTCGCCAACCACTTCGCCGTTCTCGTGGGTTCGCTCGTGTTTGTCGGCCTCGTCGTCGGAGCTCTCCTGGGGTTGCCTCTCGGAGAGAGGCTCCTCTGGTCACGCCGAAGAGTGTGGCTTTCAGCCGTGTCGGGCCTGCTCATTGCCGTGGCTGCGGTCATCGTAGTGGAGCGGTACAACATCGATCCGATTCGGGCAGACAGCCTCCTCAGGGTTGGCAACCACCTTTTGACCCGGGATCGGGTAGAGGCCGGTCTCGAGGTCCTCGATCGCACCGTGGCCCTGAGTCCCCGAGAGCCGATGTACCAGCTCGTGCGCGGTTCTGTCGCCTTGAAAGCGGCGACGACCGCCGGAGACGTGGCCAGCCGCAGCAGACTATTCGCGATTTCGGAGTCCAGCCTTCGACGGGCGATCGAGCTCGCGCCGCTCGATCCGGACCACTCGGCAAATCTCGCCCGGTGCCTGGCACGCCAGGCGAGTGTCGAAGAGAATCGAGTGCGAAGAACCGAGTTCATCGAACGGTCCAGCGAGCATTACGACGCGGCGATTCGACTGAGACCCAAGTCGGTCGTATTTCTCAACGAGTCCGGCCGATTGTTGCTGAACATAGGGCGAAACGGCGAAGCCCTCAACCGGCTCGAGCGTGCTGTGGAGCTCGACCCGACGTTCACCGAGCCATACATCGCTCTGGCTATGATTGCGGAGCGGTCCGCCGCCACCGCGAGGTCGCGCGGTGATGCTACGGTGTCGCTCCGCCATCTCGTGGCGGCGGCGGATATCTACGAACGGGCGCTCGAGGTGCAGCCGGATCTCGAGCCGGCGCAAAAGGGTCGCGAAAGGGTGCGGCGGGCGGTCTCATCGCTGGAGAGCCCGGATTAGCCCACATTTTCCTCCAGCTTTTCATGGACCGCCTGCCTCGTTTCGGTAGCGGGTGGTCGTCGTTTGCTCTTGACCTGCGGGCTTTCTGACAATCCAAAGTCCATTGCGGAATTGGCCCCCTTCTCCCGTGTTACACTTTGCCTGCTGATATACAACCCTGATTCCGTGGTATCGGATCGAATCTCGATTCTGGGAAAGCGTTATGAGACGAGATCGCTCCATTGATGCATCGTTGGTTGTCGGCGCCGTCCTGGCGTCGGTGGTCTTCGTAACCGGACTCGCGGCCGTCAGCGGCTTTGCCGCGAAGATGAACGAAAAATCAGCAACACGCATCGCGTCCCAGAGCGCCTCGGTAGAGATCGCCGGCGAAAGCGGGTTTCGTCTGGAAATGGACCTCCTTGCCGGCGAGGTGGTGCCGGGGGGGCGGGTCGAGTACCTCGTGCGTTACGAGAACGTGGGGCCAATCACCGAAACTGTGTCCATTACCGACACGATGCCGTTTTGGTCCAATTTCGGCGGGGCATGGTGGGGGGAAGGTGACCAGCCGAACGCGGGCCAACCTCTGACGACGACGGTCGTATTCGACGAGGCGGTGATCTGGGACCTCGGGCAGCTCGAGGGCGGAGGCGCGAGGTGGTTCCACGTCGAGGTGTGGCTCAGTCCGGACCTGCAGGTCGGCCAGACGATCACCAACACCACCGAGATCGCGCCGGCCTCATTCGAGACAAGCCTCGATGACAACCACGACATCCGGGTCGATGTCCTCAACGACTTCGGCCCGAACCTCGCGGTGAGCAAGGCTCACGAGTGGTCACTGCCAGGCTACGAAAGGCTGTCCTACTCAATTGATTTCTGGAATCTCGGTACCATCCCCCAGTCCGGTGTCGTGATCGAGGACACCCTTCCCGTGACCACCACCTACGGAGGGTCGTGGTCCTCTGAATTCCCCGACGTGATAGCTATTGTGGAAGAGCCGGGGCGGCTTGTTTGGGAGGTCTTCAACCTGGAACCGGGTGAAACCGGGCAGATTAACTTCGAGGCCCTGCTGGACGACCCCGGCGTGCCCCTGCAGTGGTTCACAAACACCGTGCAGATCGAGAGTCAGGCGGGAGACGTTGATCCGGGGGACAATCAGTACGAGGACGTTGCGTTCAGCGGGAACTCGATCACCGAGGTCCATCTGGAAGCCGAGATGATGAACAGCGACGTGTGGGGATTCGCACACGTATACGACGCCATCACAGGGACGGTTCAGCTGGAGGTCGGAGATCAAACCCTGGTGACGGATTGGGATCTCACCTGCGGCGGCTGCTGGGAGTTTCCGGACGTGGGCCCGATCCTGGGCGGCGACACGATCACCGTGACGGTTGGAGCGGGAATTCCGGTTGTCATCGACGTACCAACGCCGTTCATCGCAACGGCCGACTCGGACATCAATCAGGTGTGGGGCCAGATCGACCATCTGGACGGGGAGCCGGTCGAGGTGGCGCTTCGCCAGGCGGGCACCCTGCTGGTCACGACGGACAACAACGGGAGCTTCGCTGCGAGCTTCCCGGACATACCGCACGGCGACCAGGGCGAGGTGCGGTATTCGACCGAGGTCAACTGGGCAGAGGTCGTGTTCCACCGCCGGGTGTACAACCCGGATGTCGTGATGAACGTCAACTACGCCCACGACTGGGTCGAAGGGCCCTACGAGGTAGGGCACACCGTCTGGATCACGGTGACCGACTCGACCGGGGCGGTCAAGGCGACCTCCCAGCTCGAGACGTGGCTGCCGCCGTGGTGGAACGGGGATTCGGGGTTCACCACGCTGATCGATGGCGCGTGGTCGCCTGAGCCGCCGGATATCCAGCCGGGTGACTGGGTCTACGTGAACGCCGACCACGTTAAGTCGGCGGCGACCCAGGTGGGCGTCATCACCGGTGAGCTGGACTACAACACCGACGTGATCTCAGGCACGATCACCGCGCCATGGTTGGAGGGTCTGATCGACGTCCACTGTGAGGTCTTGGAGGTAGGGGGGGCCGCCGGGATTGACGAAGATGTCGATCCGAACGGCGGTATTTACGTGTGTGATTTTGCGGGAGTATGGGACCTGCAGCCGGGTCACAGCGTGCTGGTCTTGTATAACGAGCCCGACAACCATTCAGTGATGAACGTGTTCCAGGATCTCCCCCCGCAACTGGAGATCACCAAACGCGGTGAGGGCCAACCGACCACGGGTGGCAATTTCGAGTACGTCGTGACTTTCGGGAACGTGGGTGGAGGCACGGCCGAAAACACCTATATCACCGACACCCTGCCTGTCGGCGTCAGCTACCTGGGGAATACCTCTACATTCACGGTGACACACACGGTGTCGGACACCCTCTCGATTGCGGTCTTCGACGTCGGATTCCTCGAACCCGATGTCGAAGTCGGCTTTTCGCTCTTCGCCCAGATCAACGCGCCCATGACCTCAGCCATCACCAACACGGTCGAAATCAGTGCTTCAAACGTCGTCACCATGACCGCTCCCGGCCCGGCCGGGTGGGGCAACGTCATCCAACCCAACGAGACTGACCTCGCGGTTGCTATCAACCCTCGCCCCGCACAGCCCGCCCCCGGCGGTGATCTGTACTGGGACCTCGAGGTCTGCAACGAGGGGGTTACCTCGAGTAGCACCGCGGTGGTCACCTACACGTTGCCGGCATCGACCACATTGTTGTCCTTTTGGTCAGACGATCCGGGATGGGAAGAGGTCCCCTCGCAGTCGAACAGCCTCGTCGTGTCGCGCCCCACAGTATCCGGAAGTCGATGCACCGCGCTCCACCTGCACACCTCGGTGGCGCAGGATGTGATGCCGAACGATCTGCTGTGCGGTCAGTCCCTGATCGCCGCTGCCAATGACGTGAACCAGTCAAACGATACCAACGATTTCTGCGTCACGGTCGCCGATCCCCACGTCAATGTTGCTGTGCACAAGCATATTGACTCTGGCGTTGCGATCCCCGGCGGCCGGTTGGACTACGGTCTCGGGTACGAAAATGCGGGTAACGTCGGCGTCGGGACACTGGTGCTCACTGACACTCTTCCGATCGGCGCGACCTTCGACTCCGCCTGGTTGGACGACGGTACGCCCTTCGAGCCGACGTTCGTCACGTCCGAGTTGGTGGGCTGGGAGATTCCCGAACTCGGCGCCGGTTTGGTTGGCTCATTCCACGTCAGAGTGAACATCCAGCCCGATATTGCCCCCGACTCGGTTCTCACCAACACCGTGCAAATTACGCCACTCGCCGGGGAGGACTCCTACGACGACAACACCGACAACGCGGTGGCTCGACTGAACCCACCGGGGCCGAATCTGGCCGTCACCAAATGGCACGAGTGGCGAGTGCCCGACCTCGATCATCTGGCCTATGAGATCAATTTCTGGAACTTCGGCGACGAGCCGGTTGACGGGTTTGTCATCACGGACACGCTTCCTGTGGGAACCGCCTGGAGCGGCGCGTGGGAGTCGAATGACCCCGAGCGTATTTCGAGCTTCCAGAGCGGGTCTGGAGGTCTGATTTGGGGGCTGTCGAACCTGGCGCCGGGTGAGGGGGGCTGGGTCCGCTTCGCCGTCGACCTGGATGAGCCCGCCACCCCCGGGCGGTTCTTCGTCAACACGGTGGAGATTTCGATGCCACCGGGAGAAACCAATCCCGAAGACAACCAGTTCGAGGATCTGGCGTACGTGGGAAGCGAGCCGGTGGCAGACGTCGCGATCCGGAAGCTGACAAACGGCGAGGACGCTGACTCGCCACCGGGCCCGTACATCCCAGTGGGTCAGCCGGTGACGTGGACCTACTCCATCACCAACACGGGTAACATCACGCTCACAGCCGTGACCGCGGTGGACGACCAGGCGGGCGTAACTCCGGAGTGTCCCGGAAGCCAGCTCGGACCGCAGGAGTCGATGGAGTGCACCGCGAACGGCGTGGCCGTGGCGGGCCAATACGAGAACCTGGGCACGGTGACCGCCGAGCCGCCGGTGGGCGATCCGGTGGAGGCGACGGACCCGAGTCACTATTTCGGCCTGGCGGCTTCGATCGAGCTGACCAAGCGGACCAACCAGGAAGACGCTGACATTGCACCGGGCCCTTACATCTCTGTGGGTCGGCCGGTGACGTGGACCTACGCCATCACCAACACCGGTAACATCACGCTCACCTCCGTGACCGCGGTGGACGACCAGGCGGGCGTGATTCCGGATTGTCCCGCAAGCCAACTCGGGCCGCAGGAATCGATGGAGTGCACCGCGAGCGGTGTGGCCGTGGCGGGCCAGTACGAAAACATCGGCACCGCGAACGGCAGCCCACCGGTCGGAGATCCGGTCGGAGACAGCGACCCCAGCCACTACTTCGGCCTGATTGCCGAACCGCTCTTCGAGGACGGCTTCGAGTCCGGCAACACCTCGGCCTGGTCGCGCACGGTTCCCTGAAGACCCCCACCGCATTCCACACCAGTGGATAGCTTAACCGGGCGCAACACGCGCAATCCACGTCTATCCGCGGTGAAAGGCGATGACGTCCCGGAGGGTGTCTGCGAAGGGGATCCGAGGTGCCCACCCAATGGCACCGTGGATGCGGCTCAGATTGGGCACCCGACGGAGCATGTCCTCGAAACCCGCTTCGTAGGCCTGGTCATAGGGCACGAGTTGGATGCGGTCGTCCACCTCTCCAGCCGCGAGCGTGTCCTGGTTGCCGTGGACGAGGCGGAGCACCGTTCTCGCGAGCTCGAGAATGCTGATCTCGTTGGGCGATCCGACGTTGAACACACCGCCGGCTGCCTCCGGTTCGGACATCAGCCCCACCAGGGCCCTCACCACGTCGCGGACGTCGCAGAAACTGCGAGTCTGGGTCCCGTCGCCGTACACCGTCAGCGGCCCGCCGGCCAGGGCCTGCTCCACGAAGCGCGGAATGACCATGCCGTAGTGGCCCGTTTGCCGGGGTCCGACGGTGTTGAATGGGCGAAACACGGTGACCGGCAGATCGATCTGGCGGTGATAGGCCAACCCGAGGTACTCGTCCACAGCCTTCGAGGTCGAGTAGCACCATCGCCAGCGGGTGGTGGGGCCGAGCAGCCGGTCGCTCTCCTCGTCGAAGGGCGTTGCCTCGCTCTTGCCGTAGATCTCCGACGTGGAGGCCAGCAGCACGGCGCGGCGATGGCGAGCGGCCGCCTTAAGAACCGCCGCGGAGCCCAGGATGTTGGTCTCGATCACGTGTACCGGATCGCGGATGATCAGCTCCACGCCGACCGCGGCGGCGAGGTGGAAGATCACATCGCACTCACTGGCGAGGCGGTCGAGGACCGGAGAGTTGAGGATCGTGTCGATGGCGAGATCGAAATCCGGGTTCGACCGGAGGTGCTCGACGTTTTCAAGCTTGCCGGTCGACAGATCGTCGATGACGGCCACGGCGTGACCTCTGTTCAGCAGGATCTCGGCGAGGTGACTGCCGATGAAGCCGCACCCACCGGTAATGAGCACCTTCCTCGGTTCGTGGTCCGGTGCTGTCACGGGTTGCCTCCGTTGTTGCATGTGGCGCTTGGCGGGTCTTCGGCGATGTCCAGCTGTTCGAGCCGGACGATTGCTCCGAGAGCGAGGACGATCAGGGCGGCGATGATGAGATAGGCGCTGAGGGGAGCGGCGAGGCTGACGAAGGTGGCGATGCCCCCGAGCGCACAGCCGGCCAGGTAGAGCAGGAGCACCACCTCGCGCCGGGTCCAGCCGATACGGGTCAGCCGGTGCGACACGTGGTCCTTGCCGGGTGTTGTGAACGGATTTTTTCGCCGTCTCAGCCTCGAGATGAAAACCAGGGTCGTGTCGAAAACGGGTACGCCGAGGACCAGGAGCGGCACCATCCAGGTCACCCAGTTGACGTTGGCCGGGAAGCGCAGCTTGATGCCGAGGACAGCCATCAGGAATCCCAGGAACAAGCTGCCCGAGTCGCCCATGAAGATGCGTGCCGGGTTGAAGTTGTGAATAAGAAAACCGAGACATGCGCCGAGCACGGCTGCGGCAAGGCCTCCGACGAGGAACTGGCCGTTCATGGCGGCCATGAGCATGATCCACGCGGCGGCAACCGCTGCGACACCGCTCGAAAGTCCGTCCATGTTGTCGAGCAGATTGAAGGCGTTGGTGATGACGACGACCCAGAGCAGGGTCAGCGTGATGTCCGCCCAGTCGGGGACCGGCAGCGAGACCTGGACACCGACGGCGATGAGGATGACGCCGGCCACGACCTGGGCGAGAAGCTTGACGATTGGGGGCAGGCCGAATCGGTCGTCCCACAGCCCCCAGAAGGAGATCCAGCTTGCCCCCAGCACGATCCCGGTGAGCTGTACCAACCCCTTGCTGTCGGGGAATAGAAGTAGCGAGCCGATCACTGCGCTGTAGATGGCCACCCCGCCGAGCAGCGGAACCGGTGTCGCGTGGAGCTTCCGTTCGGCCGGGCGATCCACCATCCCGAAACCGAGCGCAACCCGGCGGATCGCCGGCGTGGCGAGGACCGCGAGCAGGAACGCGGCAGTGCCGATGATCATCAGGTGACCGGGTGACATGATTGACCGAGTCATGATAACCCTGCCAGGGGTGTTCCGGCGAAACCGGTGATGCTACCGCTCGGCGAGCTCCCTCGCGCGTTCAGCCACGAAGCGCCAGTTGAACCGGTCCTGGACGAAGCGGCGAGCCGCGGCGCCCAACGTCCTGCGCCGACCGGTGTCGGTGAGGAGACCGGTGATGTGGCCGGCGAATTCCTCAGTGCTCTCCGCAACGAGAAGGTGGCGGCCCGCTTCTGCATCGAGTCCCCTGGCCACGGCTGGGGTAGTGACCACAGGCCGGGCGGAGGCCATCGCCTCGAGCACCTTGTTCTGCATGCCTCCCGAAAACCGGAGCGGGGCCACGAAGACCGCTCCACGGTTGAGCTCGAGATTGAGATCCGGCACGAAACCGGAGACCGTCACCGCAGGCGGCCGGTGGAGGATCTGGACCTTCCTGCTGGGGCAGGCACCGACGATCCGCAGCCTGAGATTGGGAAAATCTCTCCGGACCAGAGGCAGCACGGAGTCGGCGAGGTGCGCGGCCGCGTCGACGTTGTGGAACACGCTCATGTGGCCGGTGAACACGATCCTCAGGGGATCCTCCTCGCCCTCGAGCGGGCAAAAGGCGTCACAGTCCACTCCATTGGGCACGACCTGGACGTTGGCCCCCGGGCAGCGGTCGAGTAGCGCGGTCCGCTCCGCGGGGGAGATCAGCCAGATCTCGTCGCCCTCGGCGGCCAGCATCTCTTCCCATCGTTCGATCCGCCGTCGCTCGATCGAGTACACAAGGCGAGACGCCCCCGAACGATAGCGGAGTGATCGGTCGACCTCCCTTGAAATCACGTCGGTGAGGTCCACGATCCGATATGGGACGTCGCCGCGACCGAGGTAGGGGGCCATCCGGAAAAGGTGGATGTAGGCGGCGTCGAAAGAAGCTTCGGCCAGGGTCATGGCCACCAGCCGCCTCATCTCTCCGGAACGGTAGTACAGCGTCTGCAGCGGCAGGCGTCGCCAGCAGTTGGCGGCCGCGGTGAGCATCGACATGGCGCGGCTCTTTTCGACGATTCGGAGCTCTCGGCAAAACGGTTTCAGGTGTGTGAGGAGGGCCCGCTGTTCTGAGTTCTCGACGAAGGACAGCAGGGTCAGCTCGTGGTCCTCGGCGAGCGTCTCCAGCACGTGGAAAGCTCGCAGCCGGTCACCGCGATTCAGCGGCCACGGAAGACGGGAGGTCAGACAGAGGATCTTCACCGCGCCCCCATGCTACTCCGGGATCCCCAATCCCGGCGTCGCCGACGCTTGCCGCGATTGAGGCGAGCGAACCCGCAGACTTCGAGGGCTCGTTGCACACCACGAACCGCCGTGCACCGAGCCGCCTTGATCGTCAGCTTCACTCGAGCCGTCGCGGAGGGCGGCCGTGTGGCCGTCACCTCGTAGCCGAGCTCTGCGATCGTGTTGCCGGCCACCCGTTCCGCCGCCCAAAGGTGACACGGAGTCATTTCGGTGCGCCAGCGCCCGATCCGGGTGCTCGAAACGGGGTCACGCACCTCAGCGTGCCCGGCCGAGGAGATGACGCGTTGTGCCAAGGCCTCGTGGTGCAACATGTCGGGATGGAAGTCCTCGCCGAGGAACGAGCAGGTCCGGATCAAAGTACCCTCGGGGTCTTCTGCAAGGTCTTCGTATCGCAGGTCTAAGTACCGATTCGGTCCGAGTTCCGCACCCGCCGCCCGCCCGCACCTCACTGCCCTGACCCAGCTTCGGATCAGGTAGATCTCGTCCATGTAGAGACGCTCCGGGAAACGGTGTCGCCACTTGGCCATTGCCGAAAGAGTCACGTCCCGACCGTCCCGAATCAGGTGGATGAACTGGCCAGAGGGAAAGATCCGCGCGATCAGCGGGACGTGCAGTATGTATCCGGGCGTCTTGTCGCCCCACCGTGCCGCGCCGCTGTCCGCCATTCGGCTTCGGTAGAGGGTGTCGAGCAGGTCTCCGAGCCGGAGATTTTGCTGTTTGCGGACGGCCGTGGACGTCGCGGCGGCGGTGTCGTCCCATCCTCGGTTGAGTTGGCCGATTCGACGGCAGACCCGTGCCGTTTCCGACGGGCTGAGGGTCTGGTCGGGCGGAACCCGGAGAAAAGGAACGAAACCGGTCTCGTCCGGAACCCACAGCCGTGGATGGCTGGCGAGCATGAACCGAAGTAAGGTGGTGCCCGATCGGGGACTGCCAACGATGAAAAAAGGTCGTTCGTCCAATCGCTGGCTTCCCTAGTTCGGCATACGGAGCCCGAGAAGCTCCGCGAAACGTCGAACGAGACGATAGATCGAGTACTTGGCGGAAAGGACCGCGATACGGAGCCGATCGGTCGCCGTAGGGGGGCGTTGACCGGCCACCTCGTAGCCGAGTCCGGTGAGACTCGGTGCGGCAACGGCCTCGAACACCCGGAGATCACTCGCTGACATCTCCCGCCGCCAGCGGTCGATGCGCTCGGTGGTCAGCAGGTTTCGGACCGCGTCGTGAAACCCTCCCTCCCGGATAGACTCCTCCGCTGCGAGGTGAAACTGGAGCATGTTCGGGTGGAAGTCCTCGTCGAGGAAGTGGCAGATCCGGCGAAGCTGTGGCCCTGGGTCGACGACGAGGTCCTCGTAACGGAGCTCGAGGAAGAATTCGGGTCGGAGCCGGCCAAGGGAGCGCCGTGCTTCGATCACACGACGTTTCCATGTGCGTGCGGCAAAGACCAGGTCCACATGGGCACGACGACCCCAGGTGTCGAGCACCGACATTGCGACATCGCGCCCGTCACGAAACAAGTGGATAAACCTCGCCCTCGGGAAGATGCGGTGGAGCAGGTCGATGTGGCTGGTATATGTCGGAGTCTTGTCCCCCCAACGGGCCGCGCCGTGTTGGTTGGCGTACGCGATGTAGAGGGCGTCCACCAGCCGCGCCGGGGTTATGGTCTCTCCCTCGAGTACGAGGTCATCGATATCGGGTGGCGCACCTCGCCACTCGCGAACGAACCGGAGCCGGAAGATCTTCCTGAGGATCCGCCGTGACTCGATACGGTTCAATGGACGGGTCGGGGACCGGCTGAAGAAAGCCGGAATGAACTCCGACTCGGGTGGAAGATACAATCGTGGGTGGCTGCTCAGCATGTACCGCAGCAGAGTGGTGCCCGAACGGTGCGCACCGATGACGAAGAACGGTTCACTCCGCTGAAGGGCCAGGGCGTCATCGGCGCCGTCGAGGACCCGCGAAGTGTCGGCCAAACGGTCGAGGGAGTTCTGGTTGATCACGTCACCCGTGTTCATCATAGGCTGTCCGCGCTCGGGAACAACGCTGCTGTACCGAGCACTGTCGGAGGCGCGACCCCTCTGGTCCATCGGTGGGGAGAGCCGGCACATCGTCGAGCGCCTCCATCACCCGGAACGAAGCAACTGGGTGTCCGGCGCGCTAATGGCCGACGACTTGACGCCCGAGTCGAAACGGTTCATCCGTAGGGCCTTCGAAAGAGAGGCCGCTCCCTGGACATTGTGGGTTCGGGTTAACAGACTGCGGGGTTGGCTCGATCGTCGGTCCTTCTGGCGAACACTCAAGAGAACGCGGGGAGCTCAGGGTAGATCCTCCGAGCTGGCGGGCACCATGCCCCGTGTCGGCATGTCCGCCATTCGGTCCGCGGTGCGGCTGCGTGGTCGCCTGCGGCTCGGCGGCGATCGACCCAGGCGGCTGTTGGAGAAGACCCCTGAGAACTGCCTGCGGCTGCCCTTCCTGCTCGAGATTTTCCCGGATGCCCGCATCATCCATCTGACCCGGGATGGCCGCAGCAACATCAGCTCGCTGATGGAGGGCTGGAGGCGCGCGGATCTGTTTCCCGGATACCGACTGCCCGAGCGGATCGCGGTTCGGGGCGTTCCGGCGGACAGATGGGCCTTCACGCTGATTCCCGACTGGCGGGATCTCGTTGCGAGTCCGCTCGAGGAGGTCTGTGCGCGGCAGTGGATGGCGTGCAACGAGGCGGTTCTGGCCTTTTGCCGGAACCAGGGACGCGGGGTCCCCTATTTGAAGGTCACGTACGAGAGCCTGATCGACCGTTTCGACGAGGTCCTCGACGAGATCGCGGCATTCGCCGACGTGGAGTTGAAGCCGCACCCGGGGGGTCTTTCCGAGTCCAACATCGTCTCGCCCCCGGCTCGCGAAAAGTGGCGACACTTACACGGCGAGGAGATCCGGCGCATCGAGCCGCTGATCGCTCCAACCATGGAGCGGCTCGGCTACGTCGACTGATCGAGCAGCTCGTACAGGTCGAGCAGCCGACCCTCGATCAATCGCCAGTTGTACCGGGCGAGAACCTGTTCCCGGCCGCGAAGGCCGATGGCGGCAGCCGCCCGACGGTCCTCCAGGAGATCGATGATCGCTTCGGCGTGCGCCCCGGCGTCGTCGGCTCGCACCAGCTTCCCGCTGACACCGTCGTCCACGAACCGGCGCGTCGAGTCCAGGTCACTGCTCACCACCGGGAGCCCGTACGCCATGTACTCGAAGAGCTTCGTGGGAACGTTCTTCTGGTTCTTGGGGTACGGCTGCCACGTGACCCAGCCGACGGCCGCCCGTTCGAGATGGCGGCCGACCTCGTCGAAGGGGACGCGACCGACAAAACGAACCGCTTCCCCTAGGCCATGGCGCTGTGCATCGCGCAGCACCTCCTGCTCGAGCTCCGGCGGCATGAAGTGCCCGACGTGCAGGAGGCGAGCCTCGGGGTGTTTTCTGTGAACCTGCGCGAAGGCCTCGATCATCAGCCGGCTGCCCCGGTTCCGCTCGAGACCGCCGAGGTAGATCACCACCGGCTCTCGGGTGGCGACGGTTTCGAGTCGAGTGCCCCCTGCCTGGATCAGTTCGGTATCGGGGAAGTTGTGGAGCACCACCTTGGGTCGCGTCAGACGGCGAAAGGCCGATGGGGTAGCGTCGTCGGCAAAGACCAGCGCGCTGTGGAGGCGTGCGAGGTGTGGCTCGAGCACCCGGAACATCCATGCCATGGGGTACCGGACCCACGCCGGAAGGTAGTCCTTCACCGCAAAGAACTCGGGGTAGGCCTCGTGCACGTCGTACACCGTCGGCCTGCCGGAGCGAAGCCGGAGCAGCGGGATTACGAACAGCAGTTCGGGATCGTGGAAGTGAAAGATGTCGGCGTCCGTGGCCAGGGCGCGTCGCAGCAGAAGCCACCACAGAACCGGTCTGCGCCAGCGCGGAACCCGGGGGAGCGCCACGATGCGGATCCCGTCGTGAACCTCGTCCCGGTCGTGCACTGAGATCAGAGTGACCTCGTGACCGGCCCGCGCCAGCGTCCGCGCCTCGCGGAAAAAGACCCGGTTGTCTAGGGCCCGGTGGACGCTCGATAGGAGACAGACCCTCATCGAAAACCTCTGGGTGATGAGCTTTCAATTTCCCGGGGGTCGGACATCGCGAGGCAGCTTCGGTACACGTCAATGGTCTGGCGCGCGATTTGGTCCCAAGTCTGGCCGTCGGCGATCGATCTGGAGGTCGCGCCCTTTGCCGAGAGATCCCAGTTGCGCGCAGCCTCGAGAGTTTTGCCGAGGGCTCCAGGGTCGCTCGGATCGTACAGCGACCCCGCTTCTGGTGTAACCAACTCGGGGAGACAGCCCATGGCCGGTGCGATGACGGGCAGGCCGTAGGACATGCCGAGAATCAATGAACTGGAGCCGAGAACCTCTTTGAAGGGACACACCAAGACATCGGCCGCCGCCAGAAAGACCTGCATTCGATCGTCCGGGATGAAACCCGGATGGACGGTGATCCGGTCCTGGGCCGCGGCGGCGGCCGACAGGCGACGAACCAACCGACGATCGCGGTCCCGACCCGCGATCACCAGCCTCTCGTCAGGTCGGCTTCGCCGAGAAAACTCATCGACCAGCGTTTCGAGCCCCTTGTAGCGCGCGATGTTGCCCAGTGCGAGGTACACGAAAGCGTCGCTCTCGATTCCGAGCTCGGCTCGCACGGCATCCCGAGTCATGTCGAAGGGGTAGACGCCGACGTAGTTCCCGAGGGGAATCACGTGCACCGGTGCCTTGGTGGGGAATCTCCGGAGGATCTCCTCACGAGCCCAGCGGCAGTGGGTGATGATCGCGTCGGCCCGGGAGACGACCACCCTCCGGATTGAGCGGTGGAGCGGGGGTAGCGGTCGCCTGTGGGGCAGGATGTTGTGCACCGTCCAGACAAGGCCGTAGCCAAGACGTTGAGCACGCCCCAACCAATGCAGGAAAACCGTCGCCTGGAGTGGGGTACGGAGCCGTGCCATGTAGAGGCCGTACAACCAGTGGAGGTGTAGCACACTTATTCGCGGGGCGCTCGACCGCAGCCATGAAGCGCTTGGTAGGCGACGGTGGTGCGCCACCTCGACGCCCAGCCGGACTAGGGCGGCGGTGAGAAGGTGTTGATACGGGTTGGCGTACACCGGCGTAAATGCCACCGAAAGGCGTTGGGGTGCTGCGGAGGAATTGTCGGAAATCACAGCGGTCCCGGGTCGTCGGGTGACCAGGAATCTCGCATTTCCATCCCGGTCAGCAGCCGACGCAGTTGGCGACGCCACACGAGCGCGGCCAGCATAGCGAACACGAGCGAGAAGGCTAAGCCTTTGAGCACGCCGCGGCCCAGCTCTGCCGACACCATCGGCGCCGATGCGAGCGCGGCACCGACGCCAAGCAGGCACGCCGAAGCCGGAGGCCCCGCCTCTGACAGAATGGAGAAGTCGACGTGCCTGCGGGACCACGCGAGCAGGAGGAAGACATCCACGACAATCGCGATGCTGGCAGCGGCGGCGACGCCCGCGATGCCGTATCTCGATCCGAGCCACTGCAATCCGACCAGCAGCACCGCGAGTCGGAGAAGCCGTCCGTAGACGGGTCGTTCGGGTTCGCCAACGGCTGTCAATAGATTGGCCAGGGATCGTTCGATCGGGTCGAGCACGGCATAGAGGAGCAGTAGCCAGAACGGCAGCAACATGGGCAGCCAGCGCTCACCGATCACGACCACGATCAACTCCTGAGCGGTGACTGCGAGCAGCCCTGTAAGGAAAAAGCCCACCCACACGAGTAGGCCGTTCACCCGGCTGAACGCCTCTGAAAAGCGGGCGCGGTCACCTTTGAGTTCGGCAAATGTCCCGCTGGCCACGATGTTGACCGCATTCGCCACCATCCGACGGGGGTAGCCGGCGAAGGTGATTGCGCGGGAGTAGAAGCCGAGTGGTTGCGTGCCGAGTGCCAGGCCGGTCCACAGGCAGTCGATCCGATCGAACGACGTGGCCAAGAGGTTGGCGAGCACGCTGCGGCTTCCGAACCCGAGGAAGTACTGTACGGACTCATGAGACCAGACCAGACGGAGCTTCCAGACGGGTCGCCACAGGAACAACAGCACCAGAGTGACCACGGTAACGGCCACATCCGTCACCAGCAAAGCCCAGAGCTCTGCGCCGCGCCAGGCCAGCACGATGGCGGCGATGGTGGAAAAAACGGCGGAGCAGAGGTCGACCAGGGCGAGACGGCGATGGTGGACACGGCGGACCAACACCGTCCGTGGTGTCTGTGCCAGCTGGAGGCCGAAGGTGGTGGCCGTGAGGGCCAACAGGGCGGTCCGCAGCTGCGGATCCGGAACACGAATCGACGAAACGACCAGGATCGTCGCCCAGACGGCCGAGAAGATCAGTGTCAGGGTGAAGTGCTGGGATGCGGCATGATCTTCGTCTTCGGTTTGATGGTGACGATGGAGTAGGGCGCTGCCGAAACCGAATGAAGCCAGCACTGCACTCAGCTTGACGATCGCGAACGCGAAGGCGTAGGTGCCGAAGGTTGTGAACTCGAGCAGCCTGGCGAGAACCACAGCGCGACCGAAGAGGACGATCACAGCGGCGAAATTGGCGCACACCCTCCAGCCGATCGAACGTGCGGTGCGCCTCTCGAGAGACTCTGGTGGGGTCATTCGAGCTCTAGGATATCGCGTCGGGACGGCTAGAGATCACCGCGCGGCCGCCCGACGGTAGACATCGAGGTGTTGATCCCAGATAGCGCTGAGCCGCAGCTTATGCGCCAGATGATCGACCTGGGGGTCGCGGTCGGGGATTGCTGCCTCGATCGTTTTGAGGATGGCGCCGGCGATGAGCACCGTGAGCGTGGTGTCGTCGAGCTCGGGCATGGCAGCAGAAGTATACCGCCCGAGATGAAGAGCGGCGGCACAGTTTCCATCTCCGGTTTCGGATGCGCGGTGGGGGAACGCGTCCCCGAGGCCGAACTCGGCGATGAACGGGATGATCCGCATCTCGCTCTGACACTTTGGGCACACCGGCGGGTCCACCTCGTAGACTCGCTTGATGAGCTGCGCCCAATTTTGGTGGAGAGTGCGGGCGTCGGCGCTGCGATTCCGGTCAGCTCGGGCGGAGGAGACCATGAAGAGCACGCAGGTGGGGGTGCGGCGGGTCCCCCGGCGCTCTCGTCGTGAGCGCACCTCGAGACTCATTGATAGCTTGGAAGCTTAGTAATGGTGCGAAAGGGGGGACTCGAACCCCCACAGGGCGAACCCCACAAGATCCTGATTCCGGCGTTAAGCCTATTAACCACAACAAGTTACAACACAATATTGATCTCAACAACAAGAAACGAGTGGACTTACGAACGACTTGGATCGCCTTTATGTGTGGTGTCTTGTTGTCGAAGACTGCCGTTTGTTGAGTTCAAGTGCACCAGGAGTGCACTATGGAGAGAGCCGGTCAACTCGCCCAAACCCGACTCCTAAACGCGATGCGCACGAATTCGAAAGGGTTCCCTTATTTTTTAATCGAGGTTGAGAATCAATCGCGATTATGTTATACCAATCTAGACATCTAAAAAACAAGAAACCGCGCGCCAAGGGAAGTCGCTATTTCTCAATCGGAAACATAGGTGCTCGTCGCCCCTATTCATGGCACGGTTATTCGATCCGTAAAACGGTACGAACTAAGGAGGAGGTTGCTATGGGTGTGAAAGTCGATAATCTGGACGAAGGAAAACTTGAACAGCTTCAGGGCAAGGTCATTGGCGATGTCGCGGGTGCGATGGGCCTGCTCCTCTCCTACATAGGGGACCGCCTCGATCTCTACAGCGCGCTCGCCGAGATTAGTCCCGCTACGAGCGACGCACTCGCCGCCAACACCGGCCTGCCGGAACGGTACCTGCGGGAATGGCTTTCGGCCAACGCCGCCGGTGGCTATGTCGATTACGACCCGGCGACGAATCAGTTCTCGATGACGCCGGAGCAAGCCGTGATCTTCGCAACCGAGGGCCATCCCCACTGCATGCAGGGGTTCTTTCAAGCAGTGATTTCGGCGTACATGGATGAACCGAAGGCTACCGGCGCCTTCCGTAGTGGTTCCGGCCTGCCATGGGCGGATCACAGTCCTTGCCTGTTCTGTGGAACCGAGCGATTCTTCCGGCCGATGTATGCCGCGAGCCTGGTGGACTCCTGGATACCGGCGCTCGACGGAGTGCGCGAGAAGCTCGAGCGTGGTGGCAAGGTGGGCGACATCGGTTGCGGTCACGGCTCGTCCAGCATCATCATGGCGCAGGCATTCCCGAACTCGACTTTCTACGGGTTCGACTTCCATGAGCCTTCCATCGAGCACGCTCGCGAGCGTGCACGAAGCGCCGGCGTAGCGCGCAACACGATCTTCGAGGTCGTGACGGCGAAGGAGTATCCAGGGAAGGACTATGATCTCGTCACCGTTTTCGATGCTCTGCACGATATGGGCGACCCGGTCGGCGCATCGGCACACATTCTTGACAGCCTCGCCCCCGACGGCACGTTCATGTTGGTCGAGCCCGCCGCAGGTGATTCGCTCGAGGAGAACATCCATCCTCTTGGTCAAATCTATTACGCCTTCTCAACGCTAGTCTGTGTGCCGGCTTCAACCGCCCAGGAGGTCGGACGCGCCCTCGGAGCGCAGGCAGGACAGAAGCGCCTCACCGAGGTGCTCAACGAGGGTGGGTTTAGCCAAGTGCGACGTGCGACGGATACCCCCACCAACATGGTGCTCGAGGCGCGTGCGTGAAGGAGAGCTGAATTCAGTGCGCGTTTGGTGACGCGCTGCTCGGGCAAAACGATCGTATAGGTGCCAAGAGAACCGTTCTGAACTTTTTTCGCGATAGAAACGCAACTCTGTTTTACCGAGGCTCGGCTTGCCCGGGCGTAGTTCTCGACCCGCTGCTGGCGTGAATGCGTTGGTCCGGCTTCGCCAGGGGCTACGCCGGGACAGGCTTTGTTTTCTCCCAAGGGTCGAGAACGAAGCCTGGTGGGCCGCCCAGGACTCGAACTCGCTGACGGTGGGGAGACACCGCGCTCGCAGGGCGCGAATAACCCGGGACCACCGGATTAAAAGTCCACTGCGAATGCAACTGTGACAGCGCTTTTCAGCACCCCCCTAGCCCGATCCTAGCCCACTGGGAGAATGCATCAATGAAGACAGTGATACTCAAGCTTCTTTCACGCCACCACTCAATCGTGAGCGGACACCCGGTACGTGCTCGGCGCCATCCCCGTCCATCGTTTGAAGGCACGGGAGAAGGCGCTGAGATCGGCGAACCCCAGAAGGAACGATATCTCATTCAGCGTCTTCGAGCCGGCCCGGAGCATTCTCTCCGCTAGATCGCAGCGCACCTCCTGAAGGACTGCTCTGTACGTCGTGCCCTCTTTTCTCAGTTTGCGCTGGAGAGAGCTTCGACTGACGTTCAGGGATGCCGCCAAGGTCTCTTCAGTCGCTTCGCCGGAGGGGAGCATATCGATAAGGGCAGCCTTTACTCTCGATGCTGTGGTTCCAATCCCGAGACGAGGTAAATAATCTGCGATGATCCTGTCACTCGTATGTACCAACTCAGCATTGGCGTGCGGGAGGGGCTTCCGCAATGAATCCTTGGTAAATAGAACCCTGTTCTTTTCGGAACCGTATTCGATGGCCGATCTGAAGAATTCTTGGCGTTTTCGTCTGCACCCTTGGCCGACGTGAGAAAACGACACCCGAATGGGGTTGAAGTCGGCCCCGTAGCTCACTCGACACATTAAGACGATATTAGTGAGTACGGCGTCCATCACGGCGCCAGACGGGGACATTTTCCCGTCCCGGGCTAAAACCGTAAGTTTGAAATCTTTCGATCTTTCATCGAGGAAAAATTCTCCGGCGGTCGTGATCATCGCTGAGTACCGCACAAATCGTTTGAGCGCGTCTTCCAAAGTGGCGCTGGCAAACCACGCATACCCAAGGGCGTGCCATGTCGTCGGATGCCACTGTTTTCCCACCGTAAGGCCAAAGCACGGATCGCTCGTTCGGTCCTCTGCAAGAGCCCACAATTTGACCATCTTTCTCACGGGATACCTCTCGTCAGATTCGGTCAATAATTGTGGGTCCAGGCCGACCTCTTTAAACAAGGCATCGGCATCGATGCCATGGATGTTCAGACCGTCCCAAATCATCCGGGCCCAGGATGTGATCGTCGAATAATCCATGTTATCACCTCAAAATAAAGATACTTCTTCGGAGAAACAATCGAGACTCTGAGATTCAGCAATGTACCGGACGACTCATCCGACCACAATCCACATTTCTCTAATTGACTCAAATAGTCAAAGACTTGGCGTGTAATGTCAAGTCAATCCCGCTCCCAGGCAGCATCCTTCTCTTGAGGAAAAAACCGAGGCCAGATCAGTGGCAGTCCAGTGGTGTGGTTTCACAACAGAAAGTGGGGCTCAAATGATAAAGGCGGTCGTAGCGATCGTATTGTTCGCTCTGGCAATGGTAACGCCCGCATCGGGTCAGGTCGTTGCCACCGTCTTCGCCGACGACGGAACGGCTCTCGCGACCGACATCTACTGGCCGTTGAGGTTCGGGCCACACCCGACGATCCTGATCCGCACGCCCTACGGCAGGGACGGCATGGCGGAACCATGCATTGCCTTTGCTCTTCTCGGATACGCCTGCGTCGCCCAGGACACCCGCGGTCGGGGAGACTCAGGGGGTGTCGACACGGTTTTCCGGGACGACGCCGACGACGGTAGAGCGACCATCGCGTGGCTGGCCGAGCAGCCGTGGTGCGATGGCAACATCGGAATGTTTGGCGGGTCGGCCTTTGCCATCACGCAGTACCTCCCGGCGCCGGGAGCCAACTCGGCACTGCGTTCGATTTCACCGGTGGTGGCGACTCCTGATCTCTACCACCACGCCTTCCTCCAGGGCGGTGCGATCCGAGAGGCGCTGGCCGTCAACTGGCTCAATGGCCAGGATTCTGGCTTCTTCTTTGACGAGGTCCGTCAACACCGTCTCAAGGACGCCTGGTGGGACTGGGCAGAGGTACTCGAACAAACGGGGTCGACCCACGCCGCCGGTCTCCACGTGGGCGGCTGGTATGACATCTTTGCCCAGGGAACGCTCGATGCCTATTCCACGCTGCAACGGGAAGGCGGTTCGGGAGCGGTCGGCCGCCAGTACCTGATCATGGGACCGTGGACCCACGGCGGTCTGTTCACGAACCTTATCGGCTCCTTGATCTACCCACTGAATGCGGTGCGTAATCCGCTCAACATCCTGCTGCCGTGGTACGACGCGACGCTTCGTGGCGACCATTCGGAGATCGACGACTGGCCAGCGGCGAGGGTCTATCTGATGGGGGCGGTGGGCGAGGCCGGTGCGCCAGGCAACGAGTGGATCGACCTCGACGAATGGCCGCCGCCGGTGCAGCCAGTGCCTTTTTATTTGTCGGCTGCCGCCGGGCTGGCGATAGACCTCCCGGCACCCGGAGACCTGACTCTGTTGTCCGACCCCTCGGACCCGGTGCCGACTATCGGTGGCGCGAATCTCCACCCGAGCCTGATGGTGAATGGGCGCGAAATGGGCGCCGGCCCACAGGACCAACGTCGAATTGAAATGCGGCCCGATGTTCTGACCTTCGCCACCGCACCGTTGCCGCAGCCGGTCACGGTGATGGGGCCGGTGCGGGCAAAGATCTGGCTAGTGCCGGACACCCCGGACCTCGATCTAGCCATTCGCCTTACCGATGTCTATCCGGACGGACGATCAATGCTGGTGCTCGATGGCATCCAACGAGCGCGGATGCGCTGCGGAGACGACACCGAGTGCCTTCTGACTCCGGGAGAGCCGGTGGAGTTGACGGTCGAACTTTGGTCGACGGCGCTGGTCTTCAACGCCGGCCACCGCATCCGGATCTCAGTCTCTGGAAGCAACTGGCCGCGCTTCGAGGTCAACCCGAACAATGGCAGAAATCTCAATCTCATGGCTCCGGGTCAGGTGGCACACCCCCGGCTGCTTTTTGGCGCGGACTACCCATCCCGGCTCGAAATGCCGGTGCTGCCGGAGCTCTCCGGTATCCGGCGCACGGGTCGACGGGTACAGACTGCGGATAAGAACATCGGGTTGGCTTCATCGGGTTGGAAAGAGCAGTTGATTGAGGGGAGCCAATCGGATCGCTGGATCAGAGAGATCTTGATCGACGCGCTGCGCGGTCCGATCAACCCGTCCCTGATGACGGCCTCGCACGAGAATAGTGCCCCCAATATGGGTGTCAGGCCCAACGATTGAACGACTTCAACGAACCGGGAACATCGGTGCCAATCGGTGCCAGGTCAAACGGTTCCTTCTGGGTGCCAGGCCCAACGATTTAGCTATTTCACGAGATGGTCACGCAGTGGTTCGGCTTGTCCGGGCGTAGTTTTCGACATCCGTGCCAGGTCAGACGATTCCGACGATTCTACCAACACATCATCGTCAGGGGTTGATGGAGTCGCTGCAATAACCTGGTCGAGCTGATCAACGGCATCCGAGAACTCCACCTCCTTTGATCTTCTCTGCGCGCCCGTTCGGGCCCACCGGCTCACCACATCCGGATGCTTCCCAAGGAGACCACAATCGTCTGACCTGGCACGGATGTTATATAGGTTAGGGAACTGTCGTCGTCCAAACGCTGGTGTTCCCGTTCTCGAAACCATCCGCAAAGATCTCGGCGGCCACGCAGACGGTGATCGATCCGCGGGGGTCAGTCATGTCGCCGAACCATACTACCGCGTAGTCACCGAATATCCCGGCACCCATGGCCGGCCACGGGTCGCGACTCGCCCACACCACCTGGTTGAGGATGACATCGTTGTGGCCCGGACTCGCCTTCCACGCGGCAAGAGCGCCGCCGGCGGTTGCACCGGCACTCGCGTAATAGGCGATTTCGTAACCAGCAGCGAAGTAGACGCCGCCGGTGATTTCGTTCGGTTTGCTCCACATCAAAGATGCTTGCGCGTGATCCGCTGTGTAACAGACCTCGGTCCAGCTCCCCTGGTCCGACCAGCTGTGGAGGTTGCAGTTGGCAGGAGCGTCCGGGTGATTGGTTTCGAGATCCCAGACGTGCAACTGGGCGACCTCGGTCAGTGACTTCGACCATGGAACGGCACCGTGACCCTCGTCTACCCGATATTCATTGATCGCCTGCAGGAGCGCAGCCTCCTCGCTCGTGAGACAGTCGCCAGGGTCGGCCGCGCCGGCCAGACCGGCTCCACTCAGTATGGCGACGGCGACGACAGTCGAAACAACGGATCTGGGCATCGGACCTCCACGACTCATCGGGGTGAGGGTGGCGCCGGCACCGTACCTACACCGAGATACGGTCTCGAAGCGCCCTCCATATTTCATTGTATCGCGCTGAGAGATATTTCGACCGTGGCCAACCCGGTTGCCATTACCCACAAGAAAAAAGGTGCCGAAAAAGGTGCCAGACACTCACTTATGATCTTCTGGCTCGGCTTGCCAGGGCATAATTTTCGACCAGGAGCCAGGGAAAGGCTAGCTCGGCGGGTCCGGCTTCGCTGCCTCGCACTTCGCCGGGACAGTATTGGTGGGCCGCCCGGGACTCGAACTCGCTGACGGTGGGGAGACACCGCGCCCGCAGGGCGCAAGTAACCCAGGACCACCGGATTAAAAGTCAGCTCGTAAGCCTATTAAATACAATGATTTACGATACAGAACGACACTCAACAACAAGAAACGAGTGGACTTACGAGCAGCCCCGATCACCTCGCACTGTGGTGCGTTGTTGTCGAGAATCGTCGTTTGTTGAGTTCAAGTGCACCAGGAGTACACTTGGGGGTGAATCCCCACAGGTCTCCCAGTCAAGGACGATCTCTTCGAGTCAGCCTTCGTCGCCCTCGGCCTGTCGATACGGATCCGCTAGCTCGGGCTTGCCCCACGCTTCGTAGTTGGTGACAACCCTCCGACGCGCCGCTCCGGTGCGCGGGTGGTCCTCGCCGAAGGTGTCGGAAATGATCCGGAAGCTCTCCACCAGGAGCGGTTCCGCTTCCTGGTGTCTGCCCTGGGAGATGAGGCTGCTCGCGAGCAGGTTTTTTGTCGTCGCGATCTGCCACGAATCCTCGGTAAAGACCTTCCGTTGGATGTCGAGGGCCTCGCGGTAGTAGCTCTCGGCTGCGTCGGGCTCGCCCAGTCGTTCCAGCACAGTGGCGAGCATTGTGAGGTCTCCTGCGACGACCGGGTGGTTGTCGCCGAAGGTCGTGCGGTCCCCTTCAATGATCTCACGCAGCACCTGCTCGGCTTCCACGAGTTTCCCGGAGTCTCGGAGCACCGAAGCGAAGCTGCTCAGCGTAGCGTTCAGCTCCGGATGGTGCTCGCCGTAGATTTTGCGGTTCAGCGCGACCGCTTCCCGGATCATTTGCTCAGCTTCTTCGTAATCCCCGCGCCTGGCCAACGACTGACCGAGGTTGTTGAGGCTCTGAGCGACCGAAGGGTGATCGTCACCCAGGATCTCCCTTCGTTGAGCCAACGCCTCTCGGTTGAGCCGCTCGGCCTCGTCATCCCGTCCGAGTTTGCTCGCACTGTACGCCAAGTCATTGATGATACTGGCGGTCGCCTCGTTTGGCCCTCCAGAGAGCTCTCGCTCCGTCGCGAGTGCCTCCTCGAAGAGCGGTATCGCGGCCTGGAATTCGCCCCTGTGGAGGTGCAAGACGGCGACGTGGTAGAGGCTCTCCGCCACCTCCGATGAGCGGTCGCCGTGCAGGCGTCGCTGCAGGGCGAGAACTTCGTTGAGCCGGGGCTCTGCCTTTTCAAAATCTCCCGTCTCCATGTAAAGGACGGCGAGGTTTTCGGCGGCCTCCGCAGACCCCGCAGTTTCCTTCCCATACAGCTCGCCCTGAAGCACCAGCGCCTCCTCGAGCAGCGGTGCGGCCTGGTCGAAGAGGCCCAGGCTCAGGTAAACACGTCCCAAAACGCTGCTCAGCATCGCCCGAACCTCCGGTTGTTGCTCGAGCTCGTCGGACATTTGGCCCACGCCTCGATCGAGCAGCTCGCGAGCGGTGATGTCTCGGTCGCGGGCCTCGGCCGGATCAGCGACAGCGAACAGCTGCACCAGGAACTCTGTGACCGCCAACGCGTTTCGAGCCTCGTGGTTCGCCCTGTCACGTTCGTGTGCAATGGTGTTCGCCTGGATTGACAGCGTGATCACACTGCCGGCGAGGAGCAGGAGGATGGCGGCGGCCGAGAAAAACGGAACCTTGTGGCGCTGCACCATCTTTCGCAGCTGATAGGCCGCGCTCGCTGGTCTGGCGAGGATCGGTTGGTTTTTCAAAAACCGATCGATGTCTTCCTCGAGGGCTGTCACACTTTGATAACGGCGGGTTGCGGACTTCTCGAGCGCCTTGAAGGTGATGGTTTCGATGTCCCGATCGGGTCGTGAACCGCCCTTCCACGCACTGATCAGAGATTTCGGGGACTCCTCGCAAATCATCCGGCTGATCTCGTGCATCGGTTTGCCGATAACGTCGTACGGCAGGTCACCGGTAAACAGCTGATAGAGCACGACTCCGAGCGAATAGATATCGGTTCGCATGTCGATCTCGTCCGGATTGCCGCGGATTTGTTCCGGACTCATATAGCTGAGCGTTCCACGAATTGTCCCGGCATCCGTCACCAGAGTTGTTGCGGCGACGTCTGTATCCGTAATCCGCGCAAGGCCGAAATCGAGGATCTTGACTCCAGGTGCTCCTGCTGCCCCTTGCGCGGACCCCGAACTCTCATCTTCGAAAATCAGAATGTTGGATGGTTTGAGGTCGCGATGGACCACCCCGCGCTGGTGTGCATAGGCAACCCCTTCACAGATCCTTCGAAAGACCCGCAGCCGAAGATCGAGCTCAGTCGATGACAATTTCTGATCGGCGGGCCTTCCGGCCAGCCAGTCGGCGAGGGTTTGACCCCGCACCAACTCCATCGCAAAAAAATGCTCGCCGTCTTCGGTGCGACCAGATTCATAGATGGCCGCTATGGCTGGGTGCTTGAGCCGCGCCAGCACCTGAGCCTCCCGCTGGAACAGCTTGACCGCTGTGTCGTCCAGGCATCGGTCTCCACGGATAACCTTGAGGGCGACCGGGCGCTTCGGGTGTTGCTGCTCCGCTTCGTACACCACCCCCATACCCCCGGCACCGATCATCCTCACGACTCGGAAGTCACCGATCAGTGGTGGCTTTGTTTTTCTGGGTAGGTCAGCGGTCGAACCAGTGGATCCGCTCCCGTGTGCTTCGCTCAGGCCCCCGTCGTCAGCGTGTGGGTCGTTGGGGGACGCAGGCGGACTACCTGAACCGGGACGTTCGTCGGCCATAACGCGACCTCCTTCAGCGCCCTTCCGGGGGGCGACTCTCACCACGCTAATGGCTGGCGGAATCTAATGCCTCCTCTGGGTACCGACCTCGACGCACGATTTTCGCAGCTTTCTTTCCCGGGATGATACCACCGACCCATCCGCGGGTCCTTCTCGCCCGCGTCCTCATGCACGTGGCCGAGCCCAGAGCCCACCTCGTACGCCACTACGGTGAGTACTCGGTCGCGGCTCGTGCCAGACGCCGCCGGCAGGAGCAGCCCATCGAGCACGGCCGCGAGCTCCCGAACCCCGACCTTACCGCTGAACGCAACCCTTCACCAGCCGAGCGGCGCGCCTCGAGGTGTGCATGGGCGCAGCTGATTCGTCGCATCTACGAATCTGATCCGCTGCTCTGTGACTGCGGCGCCCAGATGAAGATTATCGCCTTCATCACCGAGCCCGCCGTTGTCGACAGCATCCTGCTTCACCTCAAACGTCATGGCGCCACACCTGCTCGTGACCCGCCGTCGAAAGCTAGGACTGAGCCGTTCTGATTCGCCCCAACCTCTCAACACCCCGCGTGGCCCAAGGAGAAGTGCGCTCGCACTCGCCCTCCAAATCCTCCTCGGCTGACCCCGGCTACCTCATCCGCGACTTCAGCTGCCCCAGGCGGAACTCGACCTCCCCAGCTCTCGGCAAACAGAATCCCCAGGCCGGGAAACGCAGTCGCCATCAGCTACTCTTCCGGACCGGAAATGCAATACGCTATCCCCCTCTCAGCAATCAGCCGCACCCGCCGCGGGCTGCATACGATAACCTCGTGTCCCACCTCCTCGAGCAATCGCGATACCCACGGAGAGGAACCGCCGGCCTCGAGTACGGTCTTCATCCGATCGCGCTGGGCGAAGAACTTCGTCAGCGCTGGACGCGACGTCCTCACCCGCGACGTCTCCATCACCTCGCCCTCTTCATCCAATATGCAGATCTCACTGTACGAAACGTGAACGTCGATGCCACAATACTCCATGCTGGTCTCCTTATCTTGGGCCTTGAGCCCGTTCTAGATTTGGCGAGCATTGTGCTACGCCGTTTTAGGAGACCGGCCTACTCATTCCATCTGGCATCGATATGTAAAGCCTGGCACCGATATGGGGAAGCCGTTTTTGGGTTCAACTGCGCAAGGAGTGCGCAAATGATGAAATCATCCGACGTTGCCCAGAAAAGCCCGCAGACCACAGCCACAGCTCACATTGGGATACTTGTCTGTATCGACATGTAGTTGTTGAAATTCAATTCCCCGCGAGATACCTTCCACTTCACGGTGTTCAAAGAAATTACATGCGGAAGGGTGACGGCTGCCGTTCCCGCTGGCAGGGGGCGGGTGGTTGGCGGAGCCCTGCCTCGACACAAACGCAGAGAAAACAAACCCGGGGAGTCATTTCGGCTCCGGAATGTCTTATCGAACCACATTTGTGAAAGGAGGAATTGATGCGCAGATGTCTTGTGTGTTTTGTAGTTGGATTGGTGATCGTCCTGCAGGCAGGGATGAGCTTTGCCGGCAGGCCACAGTTAACGGTGCTGAACGCAACGGTTGATTTCGGGCCCCCTGGGACCATTTTCATCGAAGGGGAGTACTTCTATTGGAAGGGTGACGAAGAATTGGTGGTCTTCCTTGGCGATGAAGAACTCACCATCAACTACAGCAACGACACTGAAATCGAAGCTTTTCTCCCGTCGGGGATCGAGTCCGGTTCATATCTGTTGACGGTATCCCGAGGAAATGGCATTCCCAAATTTGCCCTGTTCGAGGTCGCGGTTGGTGCTCTGCCAGGACCTCAGGGAGAGCAGGGACCTCCTGGTGAACAAGGACCTGAAGGCGACCAAGGGCCCATTGGCGACCCGGGACCTGCGGGCGATCAAGGACCCGAGGGCGACAAGGGGCCTGTTGGCGACCAAGGGCCCGTAGGTGACAAAGGGCCCGTGGGTGATCAAGGGCCGGTGGGCGACAAGGGACCCGTTGGCGACAAAGGACCTGTCGGCGATAAAGGGCCTCAAGGGGACCAGGGAATCCAAGGTGTGCAGGGCATCCAGGGGCAGCCGGGGGTTCAAGGGCCTCCCGGTGACCAGGGGCTTGTTGGTGATCAAGGTCCTCCGGGATCTACGGTCCCTGACGGATCCGCAGAAGACGATCAGCTTTTCTGGCACATCGACACAACTGCAGGCAGCAGTTGGATCGCACGACAGCCTGACCCCAGAGATCACATGCCGCCATTCCTGGGCCTGAACTACATCATTGCCCTCGTCGGCATCTACCCGTCTCGAAACGGCGCTGAGCCATTTATTGGCGAGATCAGCATTTTTGCGGGGAACTTCGCGCCGAGAGGTTGGGCATTCTGCGATGGGCAACTTTTGCCTATTTCCTCAAACGATGCTCTGTTTTCACTTCTTGGAACGACATATGGTGGAGACGGAAGAACCAATTTTGCCCTGCCAGATCTTCGCGGTAGGGCGCCCATCCATAAAGGGAACGGTTCCGGGCTCACGCCCCGCGTTCTGGGTCAAAGAGGAGGCGCTGAAACACATCCAGGGCATTAAATGCTGAAAGGCTCGCTCGAGGAGGCCCGCTTCGGAGAGCGGGCCTCTCTTTTTTTCTGCCCGAGTCGTTGGTGATATGACAGGATTACTTCATGCCAAATAAAATCGTCGTGATATTCCTGATCTTACTCGGTGTCGGTAACTCCGTTGGTCGAGCCCAGGATCGACCAACGGGCTCGACGATGTGGTTTCTTGATCACATCGGTATTTCCCGAGTAGCCATCCACGAGGCCCCCTCTACGCCTGTCGTCGTCGCAATCGTGGATGACGGAGTGAGGGTCTCGCATCAGGATCTGAAAGGATTTATCTGGACCAACCCCGGGGAGACGCCCGGCAACCTGCTCGACGACGATGGCAATGGATTTGTCGACGATATCCATGGATGGGATGTATCCGACAACGACCCTGTTGCGAAGCCACCAGATTCCAGATTGAACGAGTTCTATCACGGGACTCACCTTGCCGGCATCGTCATCCAGTTGGCGAGGAAAGCCTACGGCGCCCGGTCGATCGATTTCGTTCGAATCATGCCGGTCAAGGCGTTGTCGGACGAGATGGACCGGCCCCATATCAAGGATGGATACAAGGGCATCGAATACGCAGTCCGGGCGGGCGCCGACATTATCATCTGCGCGTGGGGTGTCGGACATATTTCCCCAGAGGAAGAGAGTATTCTGCGAGAGGCCCGCGACCGAGGGGTTCTCATCGTGGCTTCTGCTGGGAATTTCCCGGAAGGGCGAGAGCAGTACCCGGCGGCGAGCGACTCCGTCATTGCGGTGGCTGCCCTGGGTGCCGACAACAGTAAATTTCACGATTCAAATTTCGGTGCCTTTGTGGACCTCTCGGCACCCGGCGTCAATATCTCGAGCACCAGCGCCACCTCAGATACAGGGTATGAACCAAGAGACGGAACCTCCCAAGCAGCTGCGATTGTGGCCGGCGCAGCAGCCGTCGTGAAATTGCAGCACCCAACCTATTCAACCGAGCAGGTGACTGCTTGCCTCAAGCAGTCCGCGAAGAACATCGAGGGCGTGAACCCGCGATACAACGCAATGCTCGGGGCAGGGAAGCTGGACGTCGGAGAGGCAGTGGAGTGCCGACTCTTTGACCCGAACGCTGCCTCTCGACGAGATCTGTCAAAACCGCAGGGCTATCTCCGCATCGTCCCGACGGGGAACGCGCCGGCCACCTGGGCCATTAGATTGAGCGGCGCCATCAACGGTCTCCGGTTTACACCACGAGTATTCGAGGGGCATACCGGCCAAAGCAGGATTACGTTTTTTCGGGAGGACTCTGGTCAACCGCTCAAAACCGAGAGCGTGCTCTTGTCACAATTTCGCGACGGAGTTTTCGTCCCGGGCTCGACCGCCTACATCGCCGTCTCTACCGAGGGTCCGGACGCCGCCTTCAGCTGGCTTCTCGAGTACAGGGCGGAACCGATCGACCTCAGCAAACTCTATTGTCGAGATACTGTCCATCTCTCCGAGGAAGGAACGATCGAAGATGGAAGTGGACCTCGCGACTATACAAGTGACAACGACTGCAAATGGTTGATCACGGCTCCAGAGGGGAAAGTCGTAGAATTTTCGTTCACCGAACTGGACACACAGACCCGCACGGACCAGATTTACTTTTTCAATGGATCGGGCACCCACGAAGACATCATGGCGGTTTTCAGTGGGACTGAGATCCCTCCAATGCTGAAGACATGGAGCAATCAAGTTCTCGTCTGGTTCCTGACCGACAGCGAGGTTCAAGGAAAGGGCTGGAAGGCCGAGTACAGATTTGTCGACCCTTGAGGTTGGCAGAGTGAAGACGAATCCCCTGGCACCAATACTGATATCAGCGACAGAGCAAGTATTTGGTGCTTGCAGCTTTCTTTTCTCCGGTTTTTGAGCTGTAATGATCGTGATCGGGAATCTATGGAGTGGGATCCCAAGCGTCATGAGCGACAAAAAGGCGAAACCCCGACGAGAGCGCATCATCGACGACGAGGTGGACGCGAGCGACGAGTTGTTGAAGCGTCAGAAAGTCGACCCCGAAGAGCGAGATGAGTACGAGGAGTGGCGGCGCGAGCGTGGCGATCGCGGCCGCAAGCGGAAGGACAAGGCGGGTGGGCGGCACCGTCGCCGCCACCATGGCGACGACGAGTTTTGAACACTCTGGCCCGCCGAGGTCGAGACCAGTGGGCGGCGTCCGTCCTCCGTGTGGTTCCGACGAGATGACTACCTTCGAAAGGCGAATTCCATGAACTGTCCACGATGCAGTGTCGAGTTCGGGTCGAGGAAGCTCGGTGAAATCGAAGCCGAGGAGTGCGCGTCCTGCGGAGGGGTATGGCTCGAGGAAGAAGAGCTGCGAAAAGCCAAGGA
>Ga0316192_10000274_pt1 | contig 36393 bp, 36 predicted proteins | sample MerIslwburrow_MG_FD_204931 | JGI IMG/M metagenome (GOLD analysis project Ga0316192, IMG submission 204931) | Coastal sediment microbial communities from Maine, United States - Merrow Island worm burrow | ecosystem: Environmental > Aquatic > Marine > Coastal > Sediment | place: USA: Maine...
ATTACAGTTGATCTTGCAGGTCATGGCAACTCTTCACAGGGTAGACTTGATTACACAATGATATCTTTTGCTCGGGATGTAAAAGCTGTTGTTGAAAAAATCAACATAAACCAAGCAATTTTAATTGGTCATTCAATGGGAGGTGGAGTAATGGCCGAAGCCGCACGCCTCATGCCTAAAAAAGTTATCGCAATAATCGGTGTTGATACCTTACAAAATGTAGCAGAAGTCCTCCCTCAGAAGATTATTGATGACACTGCCAAACCTTTTGAGATTGATTTTCAGAATGCAATGCAGGCTTTCGTCTCGCCTATGTTTCAAGAAGGAGCAGATAGAGAATTAACCCGTTGGATTACAGAAGATATGGGTTCTGCACCACAAAAAGTCGCATTGAGTGCATTCCGCAACTATATGGGGCAATATGTAAATGGTGAGGCTAGAGATGTTCTTGAGAATATAACTATTCCTGTTGTATCAATAAATGCTAGGTTGTGGCCAACCAATTCAGATGCGAACAGAAAACATATTCAAACATATAATCTTATTTATATAGAAGAAACAGGCCATTTCCCAATGCTAGAAAGGCCAAAAGAATTCAACACAATCTTAACAGATGCTCTTGAATATATTGATGCCAAGAACAATATGTAGCGCTGAAAAACCTACAAAGCAAATCAACCATTTTGTTCACTAGCGCTCTCAAAATGACAGGTTATTTACGGTGCTAGGCCCACGCTCAAATCCATTTTATTTTGGGGCATGGCATGTCAGCAAAGACGGTTAATAAAGCGGCAGCTCAAACAGTATCCCCTCGTCAGTGGATCAGATTATTTGTGGTGTATCTCCTTATCCCACTGATTTTATTGATATGCGGCGGGGACCTCGGTTGGTGGCAGGCGTGGGGCTATTCCCTGCTGATCTTAGCCGCTGGTCTTGGTGGGCGCATGTGGGCGGAACAACGACATCCTGGATTAACAGCCGAAAGACAAAATATTGAAAATATCCAAAACGCAAAGGCCTGGGATAAAGTACTTGCTCCACTGATGGCGGTGAGTATCAGTTACCCTATGGTTATTGTGGCAGGGCTGGACCATCGCTATAACTGGTCCTCCGAATTTCCGCTATGGCTCATCGTGATTGGTTTCATTTTGATCTCGTTCGGATACGCTTTCGCTGCATGGGCATTGGCAGAGAACCGCTTTTTCTCCTGCGTGGTGCGCATTCAGACGGATCGAGGGCATGTGGTGTGTGACAGTGGCCCGTACCGGTTTGTGCGGCATCCGGGTTATGCCGGAAATATTCTTGGACTGTTCGGTATTGTTCTTGCTCTGGGCTCGGTATGGACACTGATTCCTGCGGCGGCGGCATTAATCATCACGGTGATTAGAGCCGTACTTGAAGACCAGACTTTACAGGAAGAGTTGCCGGGCTATCGAGACTATGCACGACGCGTGCGCTATCGGTTGATTCCTGGGATATACTGAGAGGCCTGAGTGGTGGATGTCTCAGATCAGAGATTGAGGCCCAACCGAAAGAGTTGCGCGCCGCTTAACAAGCCCTTGAGGTAGAGTAAATTTACCCCGCCTCCATCCCTGCAAGGCATCAATAGGAAATTGTACAGTGACAATACATGGTTCATGCTTTTGTGGTGCGGTGGAGTACAAAATTGAAGGGAAACTGCGAGACGCTCGATCCTGCCACTGTTCAATGTGCCGAAAAGCTTTTAGCGCACAAGCTTCAGCATATGCTCTGGTTAATCCAGAAGAATTCTCATGGGCAAGTGGCGAAGAGCTATTAACCAGCTACGAATCTAATGATGGAGCGGGTTTGCTTTTTTGCAGCATCTGCGGTTCAACACTTTGTGGTACATATAAAAGCAAGGTACATGGGGTTACTTTAGGTTGTGTAGATGGAGACCCTAAAATAGAGCTTGGAATGCATATTTTTGTTGGCTCCAAGGCATCATGGGAAACCATCCCCGAAGGAGTACCGCAATATGGAGAGTGGCCGCCAAAAGATGTCTAAAAGTATATAACGCACAGGTTGAGCTGGCATATTGGCTAAAAAGGAGATTAACCATGCGCACTTTCTCGTACAGGAACCGAAGGCATCCCAACGGCAACCGAAGCTGACAGTGAACACACCCGGAGATGCCCATGAGCAAAAGAATAGACCCATGGATGGAAATAGAATTTGCAGCAAGTGATAAAATTAACCACATTCTATGTAATATTGTTATTTAAGAAAAAACTGATAGTGTTAGCTAGCAAGGTATGATGAGTAATAATATCTTACCTGAGCTAAGCAAGAGACAAAAACCCATGAGGACTTACTAGCATATTTATATAAACCAGCATATTTAAGGATGAAATAATGACTGCATTAGTTTCTATGGCCCAACAATTTAGTGGCTTACCTGTTAAATCATTAATTGGGGCACCATTACAAGCAGCAGCAGAAGCCAATGGCATGATGGCACGTACTCAAACTCAATTCATGCTGAGCACCTGTTTTGAGAAAGATGGTGCAGATGCTGCCGCTCCTTTAAAACCGATTATGATCACCTTTAACATTACTCGATCTGTCGTTAATGCCGACGGTACTGCGGCAACACCTCCTACAGCAACCGTTACTTTTACTCTACCACTTTTAACTATTATTCCACTAAATTCACTAGCAGTAGATGATGTAAAAGTTCACTTTGAAATGGAAGTCAAAAGTTCTAACTCTAAAGATAGTGAAACAAGTACAGACACCGATACAGCAGTTAAAGCAGATCTGACTGCAAAAGTTGGTTATGGCTGTTTTTCAGTTGAAGTTCATGCATCTGTTTCGTCTGCCATAAAAACACATGCCTCTAATAAAGAACACTATGAATCATCTAATAGCGCTAGATATGAAATTGATGTCCATGCTGGACAGCTTCCTCTTCCGGTTGGTGTTACAACAATTATCGATGCATTTACGAAAAATATTAGCCCTATTATGCTTAAGCCCGCAGCTGCAGCAGCCCCACCATAGCTAGACGCCGTATTGCTTTATCATATTTTTCCTTCTCAGTATAAATAGATGTTTTATTTATACTGAGAAGGAAAAATAATTGTAACTATCTAAGCTAATGATTTCGAGTCATATTATATTTCAACAAAAGTTATCACTGCTTTCATAAATGATGGATCAAGAGAATAGCTCATGATTAAGTTCAAAGCTTTAATGCAGGCAATACATCAGAGCATTAAGAGCGCTGCAAAAAATGTTGATGATCAAGGCGTCCATCATATCAATAATTTTTTTGATAAGATCGGACCAGCAGATAAAGACAATCCCACCGCAAAAACAATTTATCGGCCAAAAACCTACTCTATGGAGTTCCCTAGCAGAACACCAGAAGGAATTAAAACTGTTACGGTAGAAGTACCTCTCATCACATTAGCACCTATTTCTAATCCCAAGATATCAGAGGTTAAATTTACAACGGAATTAGAAGTGAGCAGCGATGAAAATGGCGAGATTCTTGTCTCATTTCCTACCCCTAAAAAGCATAGCTTTTTTCCCAAGGAGGATGGCAATGGGCTTACTAACACAAAAATAGAAATAACATTAAAGGGGACAGAGCCACCTGAGGGATTAAAAAGATTAATTGAAGGATATGAACGAGCTTTACGCGCCCAAATACCGGGTTAATTTGCGTTCAAAAGTTTAGAGAAAAAACACCATGGCTGATGAAAAAAACAGTAGCCCCTTAGCTAGCCAATTTTCAGGGCTCCCTATGAAGGCATTAATTGGGGCTCCGTTAAAAGCTGCAACAGATGCCAACGCTATGATTTCTAGAGCTCAAACCGAGTTTTTATTAGCAACTTGCTTTAAACGAACCCCTAACGCTGACGGTAAACTTAGACCCATTATGGTTAAGTTTCAAATGGAACGTAATGTTTTAAACAATGATGGATCATTATCTAAAACACCATTGCTAATGGATATTTCCGTACCATTAATGTCTCTTATACCCATTAACTCATTAGCAATAGAAACATTGAAAATTAATTTTGCAATGGAAGTAAAGAGTTCAAAGGAATATTCAAGAAATTCATCATCTACTACTGAAAATGATAAAAAAGATAATAAACAGCACTCTTCTGGGCATAATTTTGAAACAGAATTACATGGCACTTTAGCCCAGCAGGATAAAATATCAGGGAAGACCGGGGCTGGAGCAAACTATGAGGTAACCTTAACTGCTGGACAGTTACCCTTGCCTGTCGGCGTGACGGCTATACTTGATATATTTACAAAGAATTTAGCTCCGTTACCAGCAAAATCTAATACAGATGACAACTAATTACCTTTTTAAACCTATTTAAATAGGAGAAACATTTGAGCTTTCAAACAACTATTACTTGCCCAGATTGTGGCTCCCCCATTGCAATTGAATCAACACTTCTTCTATCAGGGGAAAGTTTTTCTTGCTCTAACACCAATTGCAGCACCTCTATTTCATTATCACCCTCTGATATTGGAAAAGTCTCAACTGCCATAGCTGAGTTTGACAACATAAGAAAACAAGCGACAGAACAAGCTGCAGAATATAAATCAACGTAACTACTCAACGTATTTTAAAATCATTCAGTCATGGCTCTGTAATCAATGGTGTAGAAGGTACTGTTGGTACAAAAACGCTACAAAGCAAATCAACCCGCCCTCCCCTATACTCCTTTTATGCTTAAATAGCATAAAACAACCCCTGCTACAGCGGCCCGGCTAAGCAGAGCTAAACGAACGAAAGGAGAGTAACCATGCGCACTTTCGTACAGAAACCGAAGACAACCCAACAGGCGACAGCTGCCAAGTCTACGAAGCCCGATCAGTCATTTTTTGGACAACATCGTGAGGTACGCTCCGCCCTTCAATTGCAGCGCACGATTGAAAATCAGGCCGCACAGGAGTTGTCGGAAGATAGAACAGAGAGTCATGAAGCGAGTTTGACGAGCAGCACATCAAGGGGGCTTCCCTACGATTTCAACCACGCACCATTGGACTCTATTACAGATGGCAACATACAACCGAAGCTAATGGCAAACACCCCCGGCGATGCCCATGAGCAAGAGGCAGATCGCGTCGCTGCTCAGGTAATGGAGATAAACAGCTCTCAGCCAGCAGTGCAAGAGATGCCATCTAAGGCAATGGAAGCTGAGGAAGGTCATGCTTTCGAGTCCAGTAATGGGATAGAAACTCAACTGAGCAGTAGTAGTGGAGGAGGAAACGCTTTACCCGATGGCGTACGTACATTCATGGAGCCTCACTTTGGGACGGATTTTAGCCAGGTGCGTGTACACGCTGATGAGGCTGCAGCAAGAAAGAGCTCGGCATTGAATGCTCGTGCTTTTACGCGTGGCCCAGACATTTTCTTTAACCGTGGCCAGTACGCACCTGAGGCGACTGCTGGTCGCCAACTGCTTGCCCATGAACTGACGCATGCAGTTCAGCAGTCTCACCTTCCCTCTGGCGACAGTGTCGGGCTCCCGCTGCAGTGTGAGTCGATGATCTCTGATAGGGAGTACTTTCTCTTCGCCGGTCAGGAGGGCGGCAGTGGGTTTGGATTCTCTGATCTCGTGAGTGCCGTGCAGCGTCGCTACCGATTGGATCGTACTGCGTCGTGGATGCTTGCTAGCTGGCTTAACCAACGGCACCAGATATTCCATAACCGGCGTGATCGTCGTTACGACTCAGACTTTCGGGTCGACATGCCACGCGCAGTGGCGTTCTTTGTTGTCGACTGGATTGAACCGTTCAATCCGTTCGTTAGCAGCGCTGCTGGGGCAGGATCACAGTACCGCATCGAAAGCAGAGCGTTCGACCATGCCCAGGAGATATGGGCTCGCCAGAACGTATTCGTAGGGTTCCGTCGTGGCCGCGGTATGGCCGACCCGGCACTGCAGCAGGTGCAGTTCCAAGCTGCAACCAATGCCGACCTAACGCCACGTCTCAACAGCCCCTCTGATCTCAATCTGCTTGCTCAGCGTCCCAGCGGTGCCCTGCCGCCCGGTTTCTTTCACATCATGGTGACGGGGTCGACGACTGAATCGGCGTCAGCATCGGGGAAGAGCGTGAGATCCAGTGCACGCCAGCCGGTGGTCGATGCAAACCAGGGGGTCATCTTGTTTGCGGAGGTCTACGCCCGGGAAGGTTATCAACAACGAGTCGGGCCATCTAGCACAGAGCCTGAGCTGGGTGAGCTGCTGTCGCATGAGATCGGTCATTTCCTCTTCGGTCTCAGTCACGGCGACCTTGTCTTTGATCCAGCAACAGGGGGATTCACAGATGTACAAAGGCGCGGCATCATGCAGCAAGGTCATACGGGGTTGACGCAGTCTGATGAGCGGTTCAGCACCGAGAGTCGTCACGATATTGATGAGGCCTTCCGCACAGGTGGCGTCTTCCCGCGACCACAGACGCCTACATCACGATAGAGATTGCACGCAAATGCTTTCCCACAATTTACCAAAGCTAAGTGCTGCTTTTGTATAACACCAATATTTTAATAATAATTCTATTAAGGTGAGCCAGCCCGCCTCCACTATGCTCATGGTGTGCTTTAATTACATTAAACAATCTCTGCTACAGCAGCCCGGTCAAACGTAGCTAAACGAACGAAAGGAGAGCAATCATGCGCACGTTCGTACAGAAACCGAAGACAACGCAGCAGACAACACCAGTCAAGTCTACGATAACCAGCCAGTCACACTTTAGGCAACACCGTGAGATAGGTTCAATCCTCCACACGCGGCACACTCCAAAGCCACGAGTTCAACGCTTGGTTGAGTCAGATGCGGCAGCAGAGGAGCCTATTAAGGCTAAACACACACCCGGGCAATCCTCCGAGGCAGCTCCTAACTTGGCTGCTCGTATCCAATCACTGCACGGCGGCCAACCCATGCCTGCATCGACGCGCTCTTTTTTTGAGCCACGCTTTGGTTTTGATTTTAGCCAGGTGCGGGTTCATACGGATGAGCAAGCGAGAGAGGCGGCACAAGCCCTCAATGCCGATGCTTTTACAGTGGGTCAAGATATAGTCTTTGGAGCTGGGACATATGCACCGGAGACATCCCAGGGCAAACGGCTGTTGGGACATGAGTTAACCCATGTGGTTCAGCAAAATGGAGACTCCCACACCAGTCACATTCAGGCTGGTTCATTTTTGAACAGACCCTCTGCAGCAATACAACGATACGAATCAGATAGAGCCTCAGTCCGCAAACGAATGATTGCAAACAAAGAGTATAAACTCTACCTGAGAGAAATTTCGTATTCGAATCCTGATCCGCAATTCACCAATACAGTAAGGAAGAAGTGGTTACGAATATTGAATTGGTATCATGTTGGTTATATTACTGATACCGCGTACATTACTACCACTGATATGCAAAATAATACGCTACAAGACTTCGCGCGTACACTCAGAAACTTGATCGACAGAACATGGCAGAGAGGTGATGACCCCAAGTTTTTGGCAGAGAAACTGAATGAACTTGACGATCAACTTATAGCTGCTAAAAAACTTGTAAAAACCATGTCCAAGCCTTCAGGTTTCACAGGCAAATCCTGGGTTAAAAAATTCCATGCAAAACGAGACGGAAAAGTTAATAGCTTTATGGACGCAGGATCTTGGACATACGTGCACAGTTGGGCTCGCTGGGCTGGATTTGGGGAAGAGGAAGTGTACCTTGATCTGTAGCCTACTTTTTGCAAAAGCCGGGCTCTTTCCCCGGCGACTAATGCTGTCGTTGAAAATCATATAGAGGAACAGCAATGCTTGAAGCTGCAGCAAAAAATCTTTGGCTTTTGCTTACTTTGGTGTTGCCAGGGTTGTTCACATATGGCGCATGGAGAATTCTGCTAATCCTTGAACCATCTACGCATTTGAATATTGAAGCACTAAATCAAATTGATAGCTCTGCTATTGCATCAACAAGCATAATTTTGGCAATCGCTCTATTACAACAAGCCGTTGCGATTGCAATAGAATTCTTTTTGACACTTCTGGCAAAAGTTAAAAAGGACCAATGGCCAAACTATTATTCGTTGTTTTGTGAACGCTTTCAACTTGCAGCATCAGGAAAGCTTGATGAAAATACTACAAGAATCATTGGTAACTTCTTTCTGTCAATCAACATGAGTGTTGGCCTATCTATATTGCTCTTATATTTTATGGCATATGAGAAGCTCAACATAAACCATTGGGTTCCTGTTGGCATAATGTTTTTTTTAGTCGCCACACTCATTACAACAATTTTTCGCATGTTCAGTGCAAAGTGGGTAATTGAGGAGTGCAAACATAAATCTCAATAGCAGAAATCAATCGGCATATTTTACTTCACGCCGTTCACTATAGGCGTAAAGCTATCTAAGAGGTAATACGTGGAATGTGTCTCTGCATCTGTAGCCCTCACTCAATAGCAATATGCTGTCCGCACCAAGGGGCTTCCTGGCTATCAGATAGATTGTTTAATCAGAGCAATACTAGAGTTGATATGGGCCGTCAATTCAGAGCCAAAACGTTTGGTTAACAATATCTGCTGTCTACGCCCATCTATTGAATCACCAGATTTTGTAAAGATATCATCTTCAATTAAACTGCTTATACGCGCATTAATAGTCGATTTCGCCGACGGGATACTCACATAGAGGTCAGAGACATATATTTTCTGTTCTTCAAACTGTGCTTGGGCGACCATAAAAATAAGCGTCCAGCTCAAATCTTCACCATTTGCCCCTCTAACAAGTTCTCTTCTTTGTTCAAAGATATTCAAACAATATTTTATATAACTCAGCTTATTGTCCACTGCGCTTTTATGCTGCAGAAGACTAATGCTGTCACAATCATTGGCATCTGGAACGCCTGATTTTTCGCCTAATGATTGTTGGTTGATACTTGACTCATGGTAGTTACACATTACGGAAGTAATGACATCAACATACCCATGAATATTAGCTGTTAATGACTTATAACAAGAAAATTCATGCTCGATAGCTTCGGGCAGCGACCCAGCAATATTATCAAGTTTTCTTTTAATGAAACCAGAAACTCGCGAAACTCTTGAGAGGTTAGAGTTTATGTGTGCCGCCAACAAGTTTAAGTCAACGGGTTTTTCAAAGCAGTTGTCTGCCCCTTTATTAAGCCTTTCGATCTGTTCGTGCTTAGTAGCATCACCACTTAAGAAGATAAAGGGAATTACTCCAAGGTCGGATTCTGGCTCACGCAATCTTTCAAACAATTCATCGCCAGTCATTTCAGGCATTCTAATGTCACAAACAATGAGATCAGGGAGTGTGGCTTGAATAATTTCCAAGCCAACAATGCCATTGTCAGCTTCGAGCACTTCATGGCCATCTATCTCCAATGTTTCTCGGATAACCTCTCGAATACCAGCTTCATCGTCGATAACAACAATTTTCAATTTGACTTCCTTCTCCAGACATTAATCAATCAATACTTATTGATGACCACTATTTCCGCAAGTTTTTTTTGGTATGAAATCTGTTCTTTATTAGCCGAACCAAAACCCAAGCATTTGAATCTATATTGAGATACTCCATAACCGCTAGGAACCGCTAAGCCAGGCTACAACAGATTAGCTATATGGCTACTTCTATCGGCCAGATGCAGATATTTTATTCAAATCACCAGCTTTGCAAGCATGACCAAAGGTGGCGGTACACACAGCTCAAGCTTTGGCACACTAGCAGTGTTGCTGAAACTCTTAGTCAAGCGCATTGCTAGATAAAATGAGTTGTCTAATTTTAAAATACAGACCCAATGGTTTTAATAATTCACTCAAGTATTTAATTTCATCACACCAATGCTCTCTTGAGATTCACCTACAGACCAGAACCACAAACTCAGCCAGTAGAGACATACACGCCTTCTCACTTTAATGGAACCTTTATCACACCATAATCCAGCCAGGCGGTATCAAACTCAAGCCAAGCGGTATCAAAAAGCACTGTTGGATTTTGTTATCATAAACCCCTACAACTGTTAATTTAATATCAGCTAACAACTATACAAACAGTTGAATTGAGCATGCGCATATTAATATTGAATCTAACAAAACCATGCTGCACACCCCTTCATTAAACAGGATGTATAAATTGATAAAAAAACCAAAAAAACGTCTTCAGAAAGCATTAATTATCGCCCTTCTGCCAATACTACTTACAATGTCTGGCTGCGCATCTCTGGCAATGGCCGCCTTGAGCATTGGTGCGTCAACAGGTTTAAATCATGGTCTCGGTGGCATTGCCTATAAAACATTTACCAAACCAATAAAGACAGTTAAAAAGGCAAGCATTAAAGCACTCAGTAAGATGGGAGTCGCAGTGGCATCAAAAGATGCTAACAAGAATGGAGAAGAGACTATTATTGCTAAAACAAAGAACCGTGATATTCAAATACTTTTAGAACCCATTAGTAAAAAAACCACCCGCGTAAGAGCTAGAGCAATAACAAATAACTATCTAATGGATCAGGCTACAGCAACAGAAATTCTTATCCAGACAGAACGCGTGCTCAATGGTGCCTAGGTGGACATTGCAATGATCAGAACTCAGAACCATCACCTGCTCAAAGCTGCAAATTGTATACTCGCAAGCTATCTGGCTATAGGGATAGCAGTAGCTGATGATGCAAGCAGCATTGATACTGGAGCACCAACCACCGATACCACGATAACAATCAATCCGAATGCTGTAGAAAAGCTGAGTGATAAATACAGAACATTTCTAAGTGAAAATTCAGAATCCGTCATCACCGGATTACGAACAGGTAATGAGGTCATACTGACTACAACAGGGCCTGAAGGCACAACTACAACGGCATTTACCCCACCTACCAGCAAGATGGGGTACGGCAATGTATCCCATGCTTTAAGCCTCGCGAAAGAGCAACTTGCACAGTATGGCATTACAGAGCCTACTGCAAATGAATTACAAACCACATTAATCGGCGGCGATATTACTACTCAATCTGGCGGCACAGTAAATATTGATGGCGTCCTGACATTGCGTAGCGAAGGTATGGGATGGGGTGATATTGCACATGAATATGGTGTCAAATTAGGGCATGTTGGCAACTCTCGTAAAACAGGCCCAGTAGACATTCCAGTGCCCCCCCCTGACTCGACCAACACAATAGATCACGACATTGAGAGCCAAACAAAGGTTTCCAACAAATCATACAAAGCAGATGGCAAGAGCATCGTAACTGCTGCTGGCGGAGCCCCGACTCACACTAAAACTATAAAACTGGCAACGAAACAGGGGGGATCTCGTAGCTACGGCCATGGCATTGTGACAGCCAATGGTGCAGTGGTAACAGGAGGCAATGGCTTTGGTGGAAATATTAAAGCTTCATCCGGAAAAGCCAGTCATGCATATGGTTATGGTGTAACCACTGCTGCCGGGGCATCTACTTCATCCAGCGGCATTAGCAGTGGAAAAGGTGGTGGTAGGCATTTGGCAAAAGGTCGTAACAAGTAGGACTTGCATAACTCCTTCCCAATGAACACACCGAGAGTTCGTAGCAATTGATATCTATCTCAAGAGGAGGAACTCGCATAGGGTCACTTAGATTTCAAATGGCAACTACTACAGGTCAATCATATCCACGCAGCAATAAATAATACTAATGATATCTTGCATGCACATTCTGTTTAATCACCAGATTAATTAATTCTTCTCAGATTCATAGACAACTACCCTATTTCTGCCTTCATGTTTAGCCTGGTAAAGCGCCTGATCAGCACACTCTACAAGCACGGAGCCACGAGCGGCATCTTCTGGATAGGTAGCAACCCCAATACTTACAGTTAATTTTTTGAGTGGTTGTTTTTCTTCCCCAAACACTCCTGCCTCTTGAACCGATTTACAAATTCTTATTGCTGTATGTAATGCCTGCTGTTTATTTGTTTCTGGCAAGATAATGGCAAACTCTTCACCGCCATATCGGCTAAGTACATCCATTGTGCGTGTAACATCCTTCATTACATGGGTGACTTTTTTTATGGCTTCATTTCCCTGAAGATGTCCATTTGTATCGTTGTAGTTTTTAAAATGATCGATATCTATAATGAGAACAGAGAGTTCATGGCTATAGCGTTTTGCACGCAGCACTTCACCACTCAAATACTTAACAAAGTATCTATGATTATATAGCCCTGTCAGCCCATCGGTAATTGCAAGCTTTTTGGTTTGTTCAAACAACTGCATCTTTTCAATTGCAATAGCAGCCTGTGTGCCAAGCAGAGTCAATATAGCCTCATCTCTTTGAGAAAAATCTCTTGTCACAAAGTCGTCAACATAGAGTATTCCAATTGTTGTTCTTTCTGCAATTAAAGGTATGGCGATAAGTGAGCAAATATCATCCGCTTTAATCTTAGCCGTATCTGCCAAATCAAACTTATCAACATCCTTTATTACAGTGGGCGCATTCATATTTAATATGTATTCTGTAAGCCCACCTTTTCGTATTGGCCACTGTTCTTCTGCCATGAAATCTTTTTTAAATCCATGTACAGCTACAATTTCCATAGTGTTTTCTTGACTATCATATAGGGCAATACTGCCAGCTGGTGTATGAGTTAAGCGGGTGGCCCATTTTATAATGGTATGAAGCAGCTCATCTTCGCTCTCAGATGAGGTAAGCATAATGCCTATTCTGTAGAGCGCCTCATGCTCATGAAGCCTGTGTAACGCCTCTTTTTCACTTTGTATTTTTTCATTGACAAGTTCAAAGAGAACTTTGGCACTTTCGCCTTCAATAATTTCAAGCTCACCCAGCTTTCTGGTTTCATTCAGCTTTTGAGAGACGCTATCGCTTCCTGAGGAATTTATAATGATATTGGCATCAATTTGCGTTAATAACTTTTGAAAGTCATCGCTTATTGGAATGCCCATTTTTTTTGCCAAAACCAAACCAGGAGCATTGCTATTTGTATCAGCAACACCTGTGACTTCAATATCTTTATAGTCATTTAATATCGGGAGAAGGGCTGTACCACCTGCACCTGCACCAATGATCATGATTTTAGGCATATTTTCTCCACACGTTAGTAATGAAGCTGGGTCTGTACAAGTATAGAATAACACCACAGTATATGTGGTTTATTGCCGACCAAGACAACTACTAACTAGTCCATTAAATAATATAGTCCTATTGCGCTATCTGGATAATTAAAATTATCAGCGATATTAGTACTATATTTATGTTTTTATTTTTGTGTAATTTGACACAGTTTCCACATAATGCAAATGCAATTGCTTTCGATGCATATGTCCTATAGTCTTTATCCTGATGAAAACGATCAGGAATAGAAGTGCAAAAGTTCCAAAGTGGCAATTTTCCCCATAAATATCTGAACCATCATGTCACTGAAGATTTCTCTTAAGGGGTCATTATGAACAGACATTCTAAAGCAATACTAGCCATTGTTAGCCTCTTTATCAGTAGCAGCATATATGCCCAGTCACCTGCTCCTAATCCTATGCTGGTTGAAGCCGGCAAGCGATTATTTAACTCTTTCTGTATCTATTGCCACGGCTTTGATGGCTCTGGAACTGACGCCCCAGCCGCTAATCTGAGTGGTGTTCCAACGGGTGATCTTTCGAATGAAGCCTATATGTCTCATCTGACAGATGAAGAGATCATTGATCGTGTCGCCTATGGAGAAGAGAGATACCCTTACCTTCAAATGCCCGGCTGGCGGTCAAATCTAAGTGACGACAAAATCACAGCCATTGTCGCCTATGTACGGACTCTTGCCGTTGATCAAGGCCCTCTTCAAGGCCCTACGCCAACTGAGCGCCTTGAGCGCTTTAAAAAGAATCCTCTTGAAAGAGGGAAAATTCATTTCTTAAGGTACTGCTCTGGATGCCACGGTAAGAAAGGTGATGGTAAAGGGTGGATGGCTGCAAAAGCCCTCAGTAAACCTGTGGCAATCGGCTCCCCCAAAATCGCATCAAACCTTACGTATGATAGCGTTAAAGCCTATGTAACCAATATCAATCGCTGGGACAAAAGCTATATGCCAGTCTTTTCTGAGGAGGAGATTCTTCCCAAGCTGCCTGATATTATTGCTTATATCAAAACCTTACCTGAGCAGTAAAAATAATCATTTACGCAGTTAAGAGGTGGAGTTTCACCTCTCAACTGCTCTCCTTGTTGGCTAAAATCTTGCCCAACATCCTCCCCAAGCAGGTATAATCCCGCCTTTTTCAGGCATAGGCAGTACAGATCATGAACAACCGCGCCATCAATGTTGATGAAGCAGAAATCAAGAAATTTGAAGAGCTTGCCCATCGCTGGTGGGATCCCAACAGTGAATTCAAGCCACTTCATGAGATCAACCCGCTGCGCCTGAATTTCATTGATCAAACTGCAAAGCTGGCTGGCAAGAAGGTTTTGGATGTCGGCTGTGGTGGGGGCATTCTTGCTGAAAGCATGGCACAGCGCGGTGCCACCGTAAGCGGCATCGATATGGGTGAAACGCCACTGGAGGTCGCACGCCTGCATCTATTGGAGTCTGGTGTGGATGTTGATTACAAACGCATTCCCGCTGAGCAACTGGCAGAAGAGCAACCCGAGTCCTTTGATATTGTCACCTGCATGGAGATGCTGGAGCACGTACCTGATCCCTCATCTATCATCAAAGCCTGCGCAAAGCTGGCCAAGCCTGGGGGGCATCTATTCTTCTCCACCCTTAACCGCAATCCTAAAGCTTATCTGTTTGCGATTGTTGGTGCTGAGTATCTTCTTAAATTGCTCCCTAAAGGCACACATGAGTTTTCAAAATTCATACGCCCGGCTGAGTTGGATAGTTGGACGCGTGCAGCCGGATTAGATACAGATGAGATTACCGGACTGGTCTACAACCCCTTTAGTCAAAAATACAGCCTGGGCCCTGATATCAGTGTGAACTACATGGTGAGCTGTCGTAAAAACATTGATGAGTAACACCTCATCCACAACAGCTGAAAAACAGATACGTGTCGTCCTTTTTGACCTGGACGGCACACTTGCCGATACAGCACCTGACCTGGCCTATGCGTTGAATCAGACGCTGGAAAACCACGACCAGCCCCCTCTTCCCTATGAGCAAATTAAGCCAAAGGTTTCTCACGGCGCTTCCGCGCTGGTTCGCTTGGGCTTCAACCTCACCTCAGCTGATGAAGGGTTTGATCCGCTATTGCAGGAGCTGCTCCAGATCTATAGTGCAAATATCCATCGGGAGACCACTCTTTTTCCCGGCATGGATAAGGTGCTCCATCAGCTGGAACAACAGGGTATTGCCTGGGGCATTGTCACAAACAAACCATCCCGATTTACTGATCCTCTCATTAAGAGCATGGGGTTGATGGATCGCGCCGCCTGTGTGGTGAGTGGTGACACAACAGCCAATAGTAAACCACACCCGGAGCCTATTCTTCATGGCTGTAGGCTTGCAGGTGGTCATAACCCAAAAGAGTGCCTCTATATTGGCGATGCACAGCGTGATATTGAATCTGGCATCAATGCAGGCACTGCCACACTTGTCGCTCTTTTTGGTTATCTTGGATCCGATGATCACCCCGAAACATGGGGAGCTACTGGCGCTGTAGAGCACCCAGAGCAGATTCTGGAGTGGCTAAATATAGAGCATTCCAGTGACTAGCGAATACAGTTTTTCAGGCCGGGCAACCTCCCCTGGCTCCAGTCGTTATTACTGTATACGTGTGGCACCTCCAGCCCTACGTGACCATCTTGCTCTCATATTTGAATGGCAGTGGGAGCTACAAGCCATCTTTTACCGCTGCACCGACCCTGGGGTAGCCCTGACCAAACTTCAATGGTATCGGGATGAATTCGCCAAGGCGCTAAGCAATCAGAGCCAGCACCCTTTGTTAATACCGCTCGCAGAGATGGTGCAATCCTTTCAGCTGCCAACTCAACCATTCCTTGATATGGCAGATGCCGTAGAGATGGAGGTTCGCGGGGTTATTCCAAAAGATATATCTGCCCTAAAAAGCTATGGTCAACTGGGCACCGGTAATCTGCTACAGCTTGTCACCCAAATGTGTGGCGGCAATAAGCAGGAACTCACTTGTGCCAGTCAGCTTGGCGCACCCATTCGGCTAATAGAGATAATTCAAAATCTTGGACAGGATTTTCAGCAGGGAAACTGCTATCTACCACTTGATGTGATAGAAAGACACAACCTTCAGCCCAGCCAGCTTGCTGAGCCGGGGCATGAGAAAGCGCTACAGGCTATCCTGGCAGAGTTGGCTACCCATGAAAAAGAGTGGCACACATCAGCACTTAATGGATTATTGGATAATAAGCACCCTGCCCTAATCCCGGCATTGGCATTGGCCGCATCCCATAACAGACTGTTATCTAAACTTGAAAAAACACATTTTACGGTGCTGGCCCAGCGCACAAGCCTTACCCCACTGGAAAAGCTGTGGGTCAGCTGGCGTGCTTATCGACAATATCGGTAATCACTACTCGAACCTTTATCCCAGTATCGATTAGAATAAAGCTCATGAATAATTACAATCCCCCTAAAGATCTGCTTGCCGGACGCACTATATTGGTAACAGGAGCCGGTGATGGCATAGGCCGTGCAGCTGCTGAAGCTTTTGGAAAATACGGTGCAACCGTTATCCTACTTGGCCATACCATTCCAAAACTGGAAAAGGTTTACGACGCCATTGATAACGCCGGAGGCCCACAGCCTGCAATCTACCCATTGAATCTTGAAACTGCCAAAGATACCGATTGTTATAAACTGGCTGAAACCGTTGAAAAGGAGTTTGGTTCACTGGAAGGCATCCTTCACAATGCAGCCCAATCACCTTCGCTGGCACGAATCGATGATTATGACCTGAAGGCTTACTATAAGGTTATGCAGGTCAACCTTAACGCCCCATTCATGCTCACCCAGGCCTGCATGCCGCTACTTCGCAAAGCCAAAGATGCCTCTGTGGTTTTCACCTCCGACTCCGTTGGCCGCAAAGCAAAGGCCTATTGGGGCGCTTATGCCATCTCAAAATTTGGCATTGAGGGATTCATGCAGGTGTTAGCAGATGAAACCCGCGATAGCAGCAGTATCCGTGTTAACAGTCTCAACCCAGGCCCCACCCGAACCTTACTCAGATCTGGTGCATATCCAGGAGAAGACCCCAACACAGTCAAAACCCCAGAAACACTTATGCCACTCTATCTATGGTTAATGGGGCAAGACAGTATTGGAACGCATGGAGAGACCATCGAGGCTGAAAAGTGGGAGCTACCACAATAGGCCTCAAGCCTATCAAATTTCCGTCACCATCTTCTCCGTAAACATCTTGCATGAGCGTCATTTTTTAGTCGCCATTACAATAATGACACACACAAATTAACCAATATAAGTGACATTTCTTCGCCACAGAATTAAATTCCCACTCTAACTGCATGTTAAATATAGATTTATAGCATTTGGCACGCATATTGTATTTCTTTCTCCAAGATGTAAAATCACTCGATGGAGAAAAGGATCGATTATATGGCTATCCAAACACATGCTACCTCAGGCTATCAAGGGGCTGTTGCTGCACTTAATGCCAATCAAACTATTGACCCTGCTTTAGTTGCCCAACTTGGCCACCGAACTCTAGAGCTCAGTGGCAAGCTGCAGACCACACTTGATGTTCATGAACTTATCTCACTATTTGCTGAAGAGCTGAGTCATGACATTCAGCACCGGGGCATGCGTTATTACAACAGCGCCAAAGAGATAGAGACCAATCTTGGGAAGCGATCCGCCCATAAATGCACCTACCAATTGGTTATCGAAGATAACTCACTGGGTGAGCTCACGCTCTTTAGCAAAACGCCTTTTGATACTGAAGAGCTGACCATTATCGAAAACCTGCTATGCGCGCTGGTCTATCCACTTCGCAACGCCACGCTTTACCATAGCGCACTACAATCCGCACTTGTTGATCCATTAACTGGCGCCAAGAATCGCGCTGGGATGGATGCAGCTCTAAAACGGGAAATAGAGCTATCACATCGTCACAATTCCCCAATGTGCATCATGCTGCTGGACATTGATCATTTTAAATCAGTAAATGACAATTTTGGCCATGCAGGCGGTGATTTTGTCTTGCAGGCAGTAGCTCAATGCGTAAGTGAAACCATTCGCGGTAGCGATATGCTTTTTCGTTTTGGCGGAGAGGAGTTTCTTATTATGCTTAGCTGCACTGAAATGGAAGGCGCCACCGGGCTGGCTGAGCGTATCCGACAAAAGGTAGAAGCACTGTCATTTAAACCACACAGAACCCTGCAAATTACTGCAAGCCTTGGAGTATCTGCGGTTAAAAAGGATGACAACTTGACCACCCTTTTTGAACGCACAGATCAAGCGTTATACAAGGCAAAAGAGACGGGGCGTAATAGGGTTGTTAAGGGATAGTGCATTGGCTTGCCAAGGAGCAGCCACTGCACTTTGGCTTTGTGTTACAGAAATATTTAGCATGACAAACAATCAATGCATGATACTCATTAAACAGATCTACATCAGGCCCCAAAGCTGATTCAAAACCCGCACGTAGCACCTCATAGGGTTCATCACCAGCCACCATCCCAAGGCGGGAAAAGATCCTGCGAGTATAGGCATCAATAACAAAAACCGGGCGCTGAAATGCATACAGAAGCATATCATCTGCTGTTTCAGGCCCCACCCCTTTTACACTCAGCAGCAACTCTCGCAGTTTTATAGTTTCCAGCTCCCTTAAGGCATCTTCTCCCCCCTGCTTCTGAAGAAAACCACAAAACTGTTTAAGGCGATCTGCCTTGATATTGAAGTATCCAGAAGGTCGGATCAGCTGAGCTACTTCACCATCTAAAGCAGCAAGCAGTGCAGTCTCTGAAAAAACTCCTGCCTGCTTCAGGTTATTAATCGCTTTTTCAACATTTTGCCAAGCTGTATTTTGCGTCAGAATAGCTCCGATCATCACTTCAAACGCCGTTTCCCCAGGCCACCAACCCTGTGAACCATATGCCTCCAACAAAGATTGGAACGCCACCATCAAGTCTGATCTATCAAGCTTAATTTTTTTACCGCCCATCAAAATTTTTTCCTAAAACAATGCATTACGTAATAGCTTCAAGTAAATTTTAAATAATCCTAGAAAAATCAGTTGAGCCGTAGCGAGAGCGACTAAGGTGCTTAAGATACAGAGTTTTTTCACATATTTTGAGCGATGGCGTATCACCCATACGGTGAGCTCAAAATGTGTGAAAAAACTCTGTAGATTGAGTGCATTAGACGTTCGCAGTAGGCTCAACTGATTTTTCTAGGATAATACACCACCATCTCATCTTAAGCTGATCACACTACATCCAACCAATCCAGTTCAGACGTTTACAAGAAAACTGGGGCTAGAGTAGAATGCCAAACACATTCCGCTCAACTACACGGTAATTCAACACAGCTAGCCCTGCTGCTGATTTGGGTTTTGCGGCTATTTTAGGTTTCAAGGTGCCAGATAGAAATGAATAAGTTGGATAAAAAACAGAGTGGCAACACCCCTGAAAACTGGGATGAATTAAGACCTGAGGCCCTGTTGTTTGCAACAGAAGTCTGCATGATGGATCGCGATACAAAGGTAATTAGAATCGGTGACAGTGGTGGCTACGGCGCTTTAGCAGGTACAGTTTTTGGATTTGTTCTCGTCATCATGCTACTAGGCCTGTTTCAAATCATAGACAACATTCAAACACCAAACCAAATCACCTACACAGACTTTAGCCCTTGGAAGACTAATAGAATCAAGTCCGTCACCATGGTCAATATTGGCCCAGCAACACCGCCAAAGCCCGCTGTAGTTGCTGCTCCACCAAAACCTCCAGTAGCAACTGCACCACCTGAACCAAAACCAGTAGTAGAAACAGCTAAAACTGAAGCAACTGCAAAAGCTGAGGAAGAAGCTGCAAAGGCTGAGGAAGAAGCCGCTAAGGCCGAAGCCGCCGCAAAGGCTGAGGAAGAAGCCGCTAAAGCCGAAGCCGCCGCAAAGGCTGAGGAAGAAACAGCCAAGGCCGAAGCCGCTGCAAAAGCTGAGGAAGAAGCAGCTAAGGCCGAAGCCGCTGCAAAAGCTGAGGAAGAAACAGCTAAGGCCGAAGCCGCTGCAAAAGCTGAAGAAGAAGCCGCTACTAAAGCTGAAGCCGCCGCAAAGGCTGAGGAAGAAGCAGCTAAAGCTGAAGCTGCCGCCGCTGTAAATCATGAAGCCGCTATTGTTAATGCTGTTACAGGCTGGGCCAATGCTTGGTCAAATCAAAAAGTTGATGCCTACATCAATAGCTATGCCTCTGATTTTAAGCCTAAGCAATATAAGAGCCGTCAATATTGGGAAGATCAGCGCAGAAAGCGCCTTGCAAGGCCATCCAGTATCAACATTCAGCTAAGCAACATCCAAGTCAACTTGACTGAAGATGGCAATGCTACTGTGACCTTTGTTCAGATCTACAAGTCACCCTCCTTCACAGACCAAGTGAGGAAGACACTGCTACTAAAGCAGGAGTCTGGCAGCTGGAAGATCAGCAGCGAGACAGCTAAACCACTCTGATAATCCACTTACAATTACCACTACAAAAAAGGCCATGGCTAATCCATGGCCTTTTTTAATGTCTGATGGTATTACCTAGAGATCATGTTTAACGCTTACGTCGCCATCCCTCTTGTCCAGGCTTAGTTGCCTGCTTACCTGAGCGCGGCTGCCGTGCTGGCCGTGATACTCTGCTCTTTTTGTGGGTCAAGTTACCCGCTGCCTTATCATCTTTTAGACCTACGGCCTGCAACAGTTGTTTTAACTCATCTGCCTCTAATGGGCGTGACTTCCCGGCAAACAGGCGATTACCCATTACGATTGGCCCAAATCTTACTCTAATAAGACGGCTAACAGTGGCTCCAGCAGCCTCCCACAGGCGTCGAACCTCACGTTTCCGGCCCTCCATAATCACCACATGAAACCAGCGATTGGCACCTGTCCCACCTGATTCAACGATATGTTCAAAGCGGGCTGGGCCATCTTCCAGTTCCATGCCACTGGTCATGCTTTTGAGCATATCCTCCGTTACTGTTCCCAGTACACGCACTGCATACTCACGCTCAATACGGTGCGACGGATGCATCAAACGGTTAGCCAGTTCACCATCTGTGGTAAATAACAGTAATCCAGCACTATTAATATCCAACCGACCTACAGCTATCCAGCGTCCACTTTTGAGCTTTGGTAATCGTGAAAAGACTGTCGCCCTACCTTCGGGGTCAGAGCGCGTAACCAGCTCACCTTCAGGTTTGTTATAGATAATGACCTGGCGCTCTGGGCTACTTAAACGAGTAGCCTTGACAGGTTTATCATCCAACTTAATTTGCTCATCACCTGTGATGCGAATGCCTAAATCAGCCACCTTGCCATTAACCTTGATGCGCCCTGCTTTTATCCAGGCTTCTATCTCTCGGCGAGATCCAAAGCCTGCATTAGCAAGCACTTTTTGTAATCGTTCGCCTGGAGGCGTGGAGTTATCTGACACTGTATTAAAGACCTTATGGGTGTGAGGAGTTATTGAGTTTCTGTTTCTGTTTCTGTTTGTTCAGCTGCTTCATCGAATTCTTCACTTTCCAGATCAGAGTGGAGAACCGGCTCATTCTCTTCTGCAACAGACTCATCATTCACATTGGAAACGATGCCTGGCAACTCAAGATCAAGCTCCCGATTAATAGAGTCGAGATCTCTGATCTCAGCAAGTGTTGGCAGATCAGATAGAGACTTCAGATTGAAGTAATCCAAAAAGCCTTTGGTAGTTGCATATAACGAGGGTTTCCCTGGCACATCACGGTGGCCAACCACACGCACCCATTCACGTTCCTGAAGCGTTTTTATGATATTGGTGCTAACACTAACCCCCCGAACCTCTTCGATTTCACCTCGGGTTATCGGCTGACGGTAAGCAATCAGCGCCAAGGTCTCCATTAAGGCACGCGAGTAGCGTGGGGGACGCTCACTCCATAGGCGTGATATCCACGGGGCAAACTTTGATCTAACCTGAATACGGAAGCCGGATCCCACCTCAAGCACCTCAATTCCACGATCTTGATAGTCATCACCAAGCTCTTTCAGAGCAGCCCTAACTGCCTGGCGTTCAGGTAGATCAGTTACATCAAAGAGAGCCAGCAGATCATCCAGACTCAGTGGCTTACCTGCTGCCAGCAGCGCCGCCTCAATTATTGATTTCAACCTGTGTTCAGTAGAAGACATAATCAATCTCAAGTGGAAGATGAAGCTGCTTTAACATGAATAGGCCCGTAAGGCTCAGCTTGAACCAGCTCCAGCAACGAACCTTTTATCAATTCCAATATCGCCAGAAAAGTAACGACAACTCCAGCGCGCCCTTCTGTGCAATCAAACAACTGGGTGAACTCTGTGAAGCTATCACTATTAACCTTTTCCAGCACAATGGACATCCTTTCACGCACAGAAAGAGGCTCCATTTTAATGTTAAAATTACTAAACATATCAGCGCGTTGGATAACTTCTTTAAAGCAAAGCAATAATTCCTGCATTGATACACCCGGCTGCCGTTTTTCAATAATACGATCTGGTGCTTCAATCTCAGACTGAAAGGTATCTCGCCCCTGTTGTGGCAATGCTGTTATATCTTCAGCCGCCTGCTTATAGCGTTCATACTCCTGCAAACGCCTGATCAGTTCAGCACGAGGATCATGCTCTTCTCCCTCATCATCCGTCACCCGTGGTAAAAGCATGCGGGATTTGATCTCAGACAGCATGGCTGCCATCAGCAGATACTCCCCTGCCAACTCAAGGCGCAGCTCCTTCATCAGCTCCACATATTCCATATATTGCGCTGTAATTTGAGCAACAGGGATATTGAGAATATCGAGGTTTTGGCGCTTGATCAGATAGAGCAACAGATCCAGTGGCCCCTCAAAGGCATCAAGAAAAACCTCCAGCGCATCAGGTGGGATGTAGAGATCCTTGGGCATGGTGGACATGACTTCGCCCTGAACCATGGCAAATGGCATCTCCTCCTGCTGCGGATGGGGCGCACCAACCCCCTTCATCTCTGTCTGTTCCATATGTGGTTCTTTAGCGGTAGTTTAGCGACATAGCATGCCGCACCTCTTCCAGAGTCTCCTTTGCCAAATCACGAGCAGCTTCACTGCCCTCTGCAACAATATTACGGACTAGATCAGGCTGCTCAATATACTCCTGTGCACGCTCCTGAATAGGCTTCAGCTCATGCAAGACAGCATCAATAACAGGCTGCTTACATTCAACACAACCAATACCTGCAGAGCGACATCCTTCCTGCACCCAATTTTTAACGTTGTCATCAGAATAGACCTCATGCCATTGCCAGACTGGGCACTTTGCAGGGTCGCCCGGATCATTCCTGCGCACTCTGTTGGTATCTGTGGGCATGGTTCGCAATGTCTTTTCAACATCTTCAGGCGTATCTCGCAGCGCAATGGTATTACCATAGGATTTGGACATCTTTTGCCCATCCAATCCTGGCATTTTAGATGCCTTGGTCAACAGTGGTTGAGGTTCCGGCAGTATGATTCGACCACCACCTTCCAGATAACCAAACAGGCGCTCTCGACCACTCACACTGATATTCTGTTGGCTTTCCAACAGAGCTCGCGCAGCAGCCAATGCCTCATGATCGCCCTGTTCCTGATATGCCTTGCGGTACTGGTTATAGAGCTTGGCTGCTTTCTTGCCCATCTTCTTCGTGGCTTCTATTGCCTTCTCTTCAAAGCCAATTTCACGACCGTAAAGATGATTGAATCGGCGTGCCACTTCCCGGGTCAGCTCAACATGTGCCACCTGGTCTTCACCTACAGGAACCTGCCCTGCCTTATAGATCAGGATGTCCGCGCTTTGCAGCAGGGGATATCCCAAAAATCCATAGGTTGCAAGATCCCGCTCTTTGAGCTTTTCCTGCTGATCTTTGTAGCTTGGTACACGCTCCAGCCACCCCAATGGGGTGATCATAGAGAGCAACAGATGCAGCTCTGCATGCTCAGGGACACGTGACTGAATAAATAACTTTGCCTCGCCAGGATTGACGCCTGCAGCAAGCCAATCAATCACCATATCCCATACGCTTTCTGAGATGATGCTGGGGTCATCATAATGAGTGGTCAGTGCATGCCAATCAGCTACAAAGAAGTAGCATTCATATTCATGTTGAAGCTCAACCCAGTTTTCCAGCACCCCATGGTAATGCCCCAGGTGGAGCTTGCCGGTAGGACGCATGCCAGAAAGTACACGGGAGTGTTGCGCAGGAACAGGAGTCAATTGTGTTTCCTCTGAATTTTAATTAAATACTATTGTAAGCCAACCAAGGATACGATGATGTACTGAAATGTTGAGAGCACTGGCCCAATAATGCTGCCAAGCAGCCCACTTGCCAACAAACCAACGATAATGAATAACCCCCAAGGCTCCGTCCGTGCATAGGGCATTGCAAGCCTTGGCGGAAGCAATGAAGCAACAATACGCCCTCCATCAAGAGGCAAAATTGGGAGCAGGTTTAATATCATTAATATGCTATTAATCATGATACCTGCTGTACCCATATAAACCAGAGGGTATGCAACCCAAGGCAAGAGATCCATCAGGCTGACACCAATCCGCATGCCCAGGGCCCAGAATATTGCCATGAGCAGATTGGAGGCGGGGCCAGCAATGGCCACCAGCGCCATGTCTCTGCGGGGATTTCTTAGATTGCGCCAATCTACAGGGACAGGCTTGGCCCAACCAAACATAAAGTTTGTTAGCAAATACATCGCAAGCGGTAATAGAACGGTTCCCACTGGGTCAATATGCTTGATGGGGTTGAGTGTAACTCGCCCCATCTGTTTGGCAGTCGAATCGCCCAGTTTGCTTGCAACCCAGCCATGCGCAGCCTCATGCACCGTAATAGCAAACAATACCGGCAGCACCAAAACCACCACCTGTTGAATCGTACTTAATTCATTCATCATATTTATAAAGCTATCTCAATCTTCAAACAGAGAGACATCGCCCTTGCCTTTTCGTAAAACCACTGCTGAATCATCCGTCATCTCAATCACTGTTGTAGGCTCAAAGCCACAGTAGCCGCCATCAATCACCAAATCCACATCATGCCCAAGGGTATCACGCATATCATACGGATCGGTGAGTGGCAGCTCATCGCCTGGCAGAATCAGGGTAGAACTCATGAGCGGCTCACCCAGCTGATCTAATAATGCTTGAGCAATATGGTTATCAGGTATGCGAAGACCAATCGTTTTACGTTTGGCATGCTGCAGGCGCTTTGGCACCTGTTTGCTAGCAGGGTGAATAAAGGTATATGGACCTGGTGTCAGGGTTTTAAGCAGTCGATATTGCTGATTATCTATCTTGGCATAGGCTGAGATCTCCGTCAGATCCCGACATACCAAGGTAAAATTGTGCTTATCATCAAGTTGCCGAATACGGCGGATACGCTCCATTGCCCGCTTATCACCAATATGACAGCCCAGTGCATAACTGGAGTCAGTAGGGTAAATCACCAAACCACCCTGCTGAATAATATCAACAGCATTTCGGATTAAGCGCAACTGAGGATTATCTGGATGAATCTGAAAGAATTGAGCCACGTGAGGGGGAACCGTTTAGAGTAATTATTAAAGTATTGATCCGCTATCAGGCGCTAATAGCATTGGTTGTTGAAGAAGCTACCCAATCGTGCCAAATAGGGGTACAGCCTTCTGGTAACGCTTGAAATCTACCCAATTTACGCCAGGGATTTTCTGGGCCATGATAATCTGATCCAGCTGATGCCAACAGATCAAAGTCTTTTGCATGCCGTGCCATCGTAAAATTCTCATCCCGATTATGACTACCGGAGACAACCTCTAAACCGTCCCCACCCACATCACTGAACTCTGCAAGCAGACGACGCAACTTGGTACGGGTAAAGGGGTAACGAGCAGGATGTGCAATTACGGCCTGCCCACCTGCAGCCTTAATCCATGCAACAGCATCTTCCAGCTCTGCCCATTGCCCAGGTACATATCCTGGTTTGCCACTCGTTAAAAAATTCTGAAAAACCTTCTTCTCATTCTCTGCATGCCCATATTTCACAAGAAAGCGGGCAAAATGGCAGCGGCCAATCAGGATGCCATTTGAAAATGCCTTTGCACCTTCAAATGCACCTGCAATGCCTGCCTTCTCCAGCCTGCGCCCCATCTCTTCTGCTCGCCAATTGCGAAACTCTCGCAATGTTGCCAGCCCATCCTGTAAAACCTGGCAATCAGGGTCAACACCGAGACCCACAATATGCACCACATACTTATTCCAGCTGGCTGAAACCTCTACTCCGCCGACAAATTCAATACCCACCTCATGAGCTGTAGCAGCAGCTTCGGCCAGCCCGTCTGTTGTATCGTGGTCTGTTAGCGCAAGTGTATGCAACCCCTGCTCGGCAGCGTGCCTGACCAGTTCAGTTGGCGTTGTTGTGCCATCAGATGCGGTGGAGTGGGTATGCAGATCATAAATTATAGACATACCCCTATTGTAACTCATGCAACAGGTAGATTCTTTTTTTCATCAGATACAGATAGAATCTCCGCGTTCTGAAAAGCTGGGAACTGAAATCTGAAAAACAGGTCTCATTGTGCGAAATCACCAGCCACCAAATGTGGCTATAAAAATTAAGGCACCTTAAATAGATAAAACTGATGTCACACCAAAACGAAATTAGACAACTGCAAACCTATGTAAGCCAGCAAATCATTGGCCAAGAGACTTTAATCAACCGGCTTCTTATCGCCCTACTGGCTGATGGCCATCTATTGGTAGAAGGAGCTCCAGGCCTGGCAAAGACTCGTGCCATTAAAGTTCTGGGAGAGGGTATTGATGGCAACTTCCATCGCGTTCAATTTACCCCTGACTTACTTCCAGCTGACCTGACAGGAACCGAGATTTTCCGTCCACAGGAGGGCACCTTCAAATTTCAACAGGGGCCACTTTTTCATAACCTGATCCTGGCTGATGAGATCAACCGTGCGCCAGCCAAGGTGCAGTCTGCTCTGCTAGAGGCAATGGCTGAACGACAGATTACCGTTGGCTCTGTGACCTACCCTCTGCCAAAGCTCTTTCTGGTCATGGCCACACAGAACCCAATCGAACAGGAAGGCACCTATCCGCTGCCTGAAGCACAACTGGATCGTTTTCTACTGCATGTCCGGATTGATTACCCGGATTACAGTACCGAAAAAGCCATTCTGCAATTAGCACGAGGCGAAGCACGCCAAGGCGCAGATACCCCCCCTCCTCCAACCCGCCTCTCCCAAGAGGTTCTGTTTGAAGCCAGAGATGAAGTGCTGGATATCCATCTGTCTGAAAATCTGGAGGAGTATCTGGTTCAACTGGTGCTCGCCACCCGTAACCCTGGCGTCTATGGAGAAGATCTTGCCCGTTGGGTTGAATACGGTGCCAGCCCACGCGCCAGCATTGCATTGGATCGTTGCGCACGAGCACATGCCTGGTTGGCTGGCCGGGATTTTGTTTCACCCGAAGATATCCAGTCCCTGGCCCATGACGTATTACGGCATCGTGTCCTCTTAAGCTATGAAGCGGAAGCCGAAGGGGTTACACCTGACCATTTAATCGAGACACTCATCACCCGTATCGCTGTTCCATAAGTTTTTGTGCTGACACCAAAATGGCTGGCATAGATCGCGTCCAAGTTAATCAATCCACTCTGATTGGGCTGCAAAAAGCGGGAGCCTCACTGCCGCTTAAAGCGGTGAAAATCCTGGGGCGAATGACGGGCAACTACCTCTCCAAATTTAAAGGCCGAGGGATGGAGTTTGATGAGGCGCGCCCTTATCAACCAGGTGATGATGCACGCAATCTTGACTGGAAGGTAACGGCACGCACAGGCAAACCCTTTACCAAACTCTTTAGGGAAGAGCGTGAGCGCTCCATTCTGCTCTGGGTTGATTACCGCGCACCCATGCATTTTGCCACCCGAGGTGTTTTTAAATCAGTGCTGGCAGCCAAAACTGCTGCACTACTGGCCTGGAGTGCCATCCAGCATGGTGACCGTCTGGGCGGCCTGATTTTCTCGGAAAATGACCATCTTGAACTACGGCCGCAACAGGGAAAACATGCCGTACTGAACTTCATCCGCAAGCTCACAGAGGCATTCCCACAGGCAGCACCCAAACCAGGTGGGCAGTCTCAACACAAGGCAGCTCGACATGCACTGGCCCGCCTACGCCGGGTTACCCGCCCTGGCAGCCTACTCTTTTTATTAAGCGACTTTCGCTCACTGGATGAGACAGCAGAGGCACACCTGATACACCTGGCTCGCCACAACGATGTCGTGCTGATCTTCATTCATGATCACCTGGAAAAAGAGCTGCCACCCTCAGGGAACTACCGCCTCAATAATGGCCACCGCACTATCACCATTGATACCGGTAGCCGAACACTTAAAAAGACCCACACTGAACGCTTTCATACCCATGAAGCTCAGTTACGTGACCTCTGTCGACGCGCTGGCATCCATATGCTGACCTGCACCACAGACCAGAATCCTCACACTGTCCTACAGGAAGGTCTTGGCAGGAGGCGCACATGAACCCAGCGCAGCAGCCACTTCCTCTCAAAGATATTCACCTGCCAGACCCTATCTCCTGGTGGCCACTGGCACCGGGGTGGTGGGGACTTATCATTTTAATAGCCGTACTAATTGGACTCTTCTTTCTTGGTCGCACCCTCTATTGTCGTGGGCAGCTGCGCCGGGAAGCACATCAGGCACTGCAAAATATACAGGCCCGACACAAATCCCATCAGAATGACCAGCAACTGGCAGCAGATCTTTCCACCCTGTTGCGCCGCGTTACACTCAGCTATTCATCACGTGCTGATGTTGCCAGCCTGACCGACGATACGTGGCTCTATTTTTTGGATCGAGGTGTAGCAAAAACCAAATTCAAGGATTCATTCTCTGCTGGAGCTGGCCGCGTATTGATTGATGCACCCTATAAGCCTACTGTAAATATTGATAGTACTAAGCTGCTTAAAATATGCACCGCCTGGATTGAAGCTCTACCCCATAAAACAGAGGCACCTCAAGAATGATTAGTCTCTATTGGCCATGGCTACTTCTGCTGCTACCTCTGCCACTGTTAATCAGAAAGCTTATGCCTATTGCACCCCAGCAGCAGGATGCTGCCTTACGTGTCCCTTTTATGGAAGATTTTGAAGACGAGGCCAAAACAGTTAGCAGTACGTCTCGGCAAACTGTTTTCATCTGGTTGGCAGCTGTTGCCTGGATCATGCTGATTTTAGCTGCTGCACGCCCTCAATGGTTAGGCGATCCACTAGAGCTACCCATGAGTGGGCGTGACCTGATGCTAGCTGTAGATTTATCCAGAAGTATGGAAGAGGAGGATTTTAAACTCTCCAATAAATGGGTTAACCGACTGGTCGCCACAAAGCAGGTGGCAGGTGAATTTATTGATCGTCGGGAAGGTGATCGCTTAGGGCTGATCCTGTTTGGTGAGCAGGCCTATCTGCAAACACCTTTAACCTTTGACAGAGAAACCGTAAAGACCCTGCTGCATGAATCTGCCATCGGTTTGGCGGGCAGAAGCACAGCCATTGGCGATGCCATAGGCTTAGGGATAAAACGACTGCAAGACCGTCCTTCAGAGAATCGCGTACTCATCCTTTTAACTGATGGTGCCAACACTGCGGGAGAAATTGAACCCATTCGGGCCGCCGAGCTGGCCGCACGCAAACAGGTAAAGGTCTACACCATTGGCATCGGTGCCGATGAGATCATCGTGCGCTCTTTCTTTGGCAGTCGTCGTGTAAATCCTTCACGCGACCTGGATGAAAAGACACTCAAAGCCATTGCAGATAAAACGGGGGGCCGCTATTTCAGAGCCAGAGACATCAACGAATTGAAAGGCATCTATCGACTACTGGATGAACTAGAACCCATTGAACAGGAGAAAAAACTCTTTCGCCCGGTTCGTGCGCTCTACCCTTGGCCACTTGGCATGGCACTTTTACTCTCTGGTCTGATTATTGGTATCCGTACCGGATGGAGGCTTACATAATGGATAACTTCCATTTTCTACGTCCACTCTGGTTTCTAGCACTTATCCCATTGTCACTCATCCTATGGCTTCTTTGGCATCGCACAATTAACAGCCAGGCCTGGCGAGCAGTCTGTGAGCCTGAGCTGCTACCCTATCTGTTGGTAGATGAGCAAGGTGTAACAAAACGGTGGCCACTGTTGGCCGTTGGATTTGCTGGATTACTTGGAATAACAGCCATTGCCGGCCCAGTCTGGCAACAGCATGAGCAACCGGTATTTCGGGAACAATCTGCCCTGGTATTGGCATTGGATCTCTCTCGCTCAATGGATGCTACTGATATTAAACCCAGTCGACTGGCTCGCGCCCGACACAAAATAGCAGACATTCTAAAACAACGTCGCGAAGGCCAAACCGCACTGATTGTTTATGCAGCCACTCCGTTTCTAATTACACCATTAACAGATGATCAAGCCACCATTGCAGCCCAGATCAATAGCCTTGAGACAGAGCTTATGCCTTCACAAGGCTCTCGCCCTGATCTTGCCGTTGCCAAGGCTACTGAATTATTACAGCAGGCAGGTCACCCACGAGGAGATATTCTACTTATTACGGATGGCATCAAGCCTGTTTCTATTGAACAGATATTGTCGGCAACTGGCGATAAAAATCATCGCATTAGCCTGCTAGGCATTGGCACAAGCGAGGGCGCGCCCATTGCTCTACCTGATGGTGGTTTTCTAAAAAACAGTGCTGGCGAGATAGTACTGCCACGCTTAGAAAGCCAGCCACTCAGTAAACTTGCGCAAGCCAGCGGAGGCCGATTTCACAAGCTCTCAATTGATGACAGTGATATCAAATACCTGCTTCCGCCCCCGCAAAAGCAACAGCTCAGTAACACTGAACAGGTGGTCACACTAACAACTGATCAATGGCAAGAGGAAGGCCCCTGGCTGCTTCTTCTTATACTACCCATTGCTGCCCTGGCATTTCGTCGCGGCTATCTGATGTTGGCTATTTTTATTCTGTTACCACATCCCCAAACTGCTTCAGCAGTTGACTGGCAAGACCTTTGGTCTCGAGCTGATCAGCAGGCATCAAAAACTCTTCAACAAGGAGATGCCAGTGCAGCTGCCCAACAGTTTAAAAATAGTGAATGGAAGGCGGCGGCTCACTATAAAGCGGGTGAATATGAACAGGCCATTGAATCACTCGATGGCATCAACACACCCGATGCACTCTATAACAAAGGCAATGCCCTGGCGCGTGCAGGGAAACTGCCCGAAGCTCTACAAACCTATGATGAGGCTCTAAAACTAGACCCCGCAAACCAGGATGCAGAGTACAACAGAGAGCTAGTTGAAAAACAGTTGGAGCAACAACAGAAACAAGATCAGCAACAGCAAAACTCTGATGAGAATCAGGAGCAATCAGAGCAGGAGAAACAGCAAGATTCATCAGACCAACAACAGGGATCGCAAGACAAACCAGAAAATCAAGATCAATCAGGCGAACAACAAGAGCAAGAGCCACAACAGGGAGAGCCTTCTGACGAAGAGCAGGAGCAACAGAAAAGCGAGGCCCAGAAAAGCGATGAAGAAGAGCAGCAAGAGTCATCCTCATCAGAAGAGAAAGCTGAAGAACAAGATGACAGCGAACAGTCACAGACAGCAAAACCAGAAGAGCTGACAGAAGAAGAAAAGAATGAGGCACAAGCAACTGAGCAGTGGTTACGCCGTATTCCTGATGATCCTGGCGGGCTGCTAAGGCGCAAATTCAAATATCAATATCAACGTCAGAAGCAACCCGTGCGAGAGGCACAACAATGGTAAAAACAGATCTCATAAAGCATTTTTCAGTGCTTTCTTTTCTAACGCTGCTGATACTGTTTCAGGCTACTGATGCATTTAGCGCAACCATTACTGCACAGGTCTCACGCAGTCAGGTCTCAATAGATGAAACCTTTGAACTGATATTTGAAGCAGACGGATCACCCGACGGAGAACCTGATTTCACGCCACTGGAAAATAATCTTGAAATTTTTTCTCGTAGTCAAAGCCAGAGCATCAAGATGATCAACGGCAACTACAGCCGTACTACCCGCTGGAACCTTAGCGTTATGGCAAAGACTACCGGACGTCTTACCATACCAGCTATATCCTTTGGCAGTGATCGCAGCCAAGCAACATCCATCCAGGTACGAGAGGCAACAACGCCACAACCAGGTGCCAGCAATGGCGATATCTTTATGGAGGTAACAGCTGAGCCTAAAACGGCCTATGTGCAGCAACAGCTTATCTTCCATATTCGAATCTACCGTGCTGTCAATTTCACAGATGCCAGCCTATCAAGTCCCAGCTTCAATGACCAAGATATCATTGTTGAACAGGTAGAAGATGAACAGACCTTTGAAACCACGCGTAATGGCAAACGTTACCTCGTTACACAGATTGACTACCTTACATTTCCACAAACCAGTGGCACGCTGACTTTAGATCCAATTACATTTCAAGCCAGAATCATGCAACAGAGCCACCAACGGTTTGATATGTTCGGGCAGAAAGCAGGACCAATAAAACGCATCCATTCAAAGGCCATCAGCATCGAGGTCAAACCTATTCCAAAGAACGCAGAACAACCTTGGTTACCTGCAACGAATCTGCAGCTCTCTTCTTCCTGGCCCAAAGCTAATCCTGAATTTCGTGTGGGCGAACCTGTTACCCGCACCTTAGCCATCGTGGCAGACGGTATTACCTCTGCCCAACTACCTGAGATTCACACAGAAACGCCTGCAGGATTTAAACAGTATCCCGACCAACCCATGTTACAAGACCGTAAAGATACAAACGGTGTCACCGGCATTCGACAGGAGAAAATCGCCCTGGTGCCTACAAAACCAGGAACACACATTTTGCCTGCAATAAAGATCAGCTGGTGGAATACAAAAACAAATAAAAAAGAGATCGCCCGTATTGCTGAAACCCGTATTCAGGTACTACCCGCTATAGATGCCCCCCCCTCTGCTGAACAACCAAAAGCAGCTACCAGTATCCAGCCTGTTCATGATGTTCAAGCACCACCAATAGCAACAGAACAAGCAACCCAAATAAAACAAAGCAATGGCATCTATCCCTGGCTTGCGTTGTTTTTTGCAATAGGCTGGTTATCTACTGCTGCCGCTTGGTGGTGGTTGAATCGACAACAGCAGTCAAAAAATACCGTTTCAAAAAACAGCAACATACCTAAAGAAAAAAGCCGCAGTAAAATCCTGGCTGAATTAAAGCAGGCCTGTCAAACCAATAATAGCTCTACTGCACGCACCGCCTTACTTGCCTGGAGCAACACCCTGTGGCCAACTAACCCACCCAAAGGTCTTGATGAACTCTCGCTTCACTTTGATAAAACAACAGCTGAGCATATTCTTACACTAAACCAAGCACTCTATGGAAAAGAGAAGAAAATGTGGGATGGAAATGCATTATGGAATGCTGTTAAAAACTACAAATCTGATCAACACACACAGAAAGATCCAACTGAGAAACTTGAATCGCTCTACCTGTCCTAAATAGCCTTATTTAAACATCTTTAAGTAATTCCGGTCTGATCATCCAATTAAGTTGCCAGCATCCATCATCATAATGCTCCAGGCAGACAACAGTGCCTGGTTGATAAGCTGCAATAACACGATCTTCATCTTGAACAATCAAATGTGAAACCAGTTTGGCCATAAAAGGAAGGTGACCAACAACAAGCGTATCCTGATCCCAACATTCACTTTGCCAGTCAAATGCCTGCGGATTGTCATTAGGGTTAATGAGACCGCTAACCTCCAACTCCACCCCTGGAGCGATGCTACTGGCCAGATATTCTGCAGTCTGTTTAGCGCGCAACTTTTCGCTATGCAACACCCTTACAACCCGAACGCCTGCCTGCTTGAGAAATAAAGCAAGCCTATCAACATCACACCTGCCTTGATCAGTTAAAGGGCGTTTAGGGTCAATATCTTTTGCAAAAGCTTTGCCATGCTGAACGAGATAGAGTTTCATAATATGCCTCTCTTCAATCAAATGAGTTGCTATCTGGATAGCTTAGCCGCAATTCCAGAAGATAGTTCCACATTTTAATAAAGTTTTTACATGAACCTAAATCAGTAAAACCGGCCCCATGCTTTCATTATTAAAACCCAGCATAGAACCGAGGAACCTGCTTCCATTGACTTAAACAACAGGATCAGCTAATTCTTTAATGTAGATAAATTCTTTTTAAGGTGGTGAGTTTCAATTTATTTCAGTTACCGATAGTCAACACGGGGTTTTTACTACCCTTTAGAGCACACCAATATGAAAAACCTTAAGCTCGCGCCACAAGATCAAAAAAAACTTGATCAGCTCTTTGTTAATCTCAAGATAGAATCGAGTCACTTTATTGGTTATCCCTGTAACCTTGGCTTTGATTACACAGAACTCCACCCCTTTTTAAACCTTGGCATTAATAACGTCGGTGATCCTTTTGTATCCAGCAACTATCACGTTAACTCCCATGTATTAGAACGTGAAGTGGTGGAGTACTTTGCCCAATTAACCCATGCCAAGGATAACTACTGGGGCTATGTCACCAATGGTGGCACAGAAGGCAATATGTACGGTCTCTATCTGGCTAGAGAGTTACACCCTCAAGGTGTCGTTTACTACTCGCAGGATACTCACTACAGCATCGCAAAAATCCTTAGAATCCTGCGCATGAAAAACATCATGATTCGTTCCCAGGACAATGGCGAAATAGACTATGAGGATCTGGAAGAGACCATACGGATCAAACGTCATGTCACCCCTATCATTGTCGCCAACATTGGCACCACGATGAAAGGTGCTATCGATAATGTTCCGAAGATACAGGGCATTCTGAAAAAGCTTGCCATGCCAACACAATACATTCATTGCGATGCAGCCCTCAGCGGCATGATCCTTCCCTTTGTGGAGGATGCCCCGGCATTTGGCTTTGATTCTGGCACCGACAGCATCGCAATTAGCGGCCATAAGTTTATTGGCTCACCTATCCCTTGCGGCATAGCTATTGCTAAAAAAGAGAATGTTGACCGCATCGCCAGAGCAATCGAATATGTCGGCTCATTGGATACTACACTCACCGGATCACGCAACGGCATCACCCCCATATTTTTATGGTACGCCTTAAAAACACGCGGCCCAGAGCACTTCAAACTCATGGTTCAACAATGCTTCGATATTGCCGACTATGCCATTTCAGAACTCAAGCGTATTGGGCAAACCGCATGGCGAAATCCTTTTTCAACCACAGTGGTGTTTGACTATCCATCCATCGACATCATCAACAAATGGCAACTGGCCTCGTATCAGGATATCGCCCATCTCATTGTTATGCCCCACGTCACCAAAGAGTGGGTTAACCGCTTCATTGCAGATCTCGCGCAGGAAGGGAACCAACCATGAAACAGATCTCCATCGTCGTAAAAAACGCTCAAGGCATGTTAGCCACAATTGCCGAACTCATGGCAGAGCGCAACATCAACATTACCGATATAGAAGCAGAAACAGTGGGAGAGACTGGCGTATTGGTCATGACTGTAGACCAGTACGATACCGCCCTACAAGCCCTTCGTGATGCGGGCTTTAATGCAATAAGTGAAGAGAGCCTGCTAGTCCGGATCAAAGATGAACCCGGCGCACTCGCACGGATTGCAAAAAGATTCAGTGCGGCAGATATCAACATCCGTGGCATACATATTATCAACCGCGAAGGAGGCGAATCCATAGCCGCCATTTCAACTGAACGAACAGACGAAGCAATAAAAGTGGTTGAAGATATCCTTGTATCATAAAAAATGTATTTGATGGCATTTGATCTGATAGAGAGTATCAGCGGCCTTTAAAGTTCTGATAACTGTACTAACCACTCATGCTGTCACAGACATCAATGGAATCCACTTCCTATTACTCATACTCTTAAGTTAATTTAAGCTTGACCTAATTGATTAAGATTTGTGACACCACTCACATTAAACAAAAAAATAATTACATTACAGCGCAATAACTTGTCTTGTATTATGGCTTAAACTATATATTAAAAGGAGTGTCTTTATATTCCGTGATTTTTGTGGGTTCACTATCGTGGGCACCATGCGTTTAAACACAGATCAAACTCTACGCAATATAATGTTTTCATTAAG
>Ga0316192_10000275_pt1 | contig 36377 bp, 29 predicted proteins | sample MerIslwburrow_MG_FD_204931 | JGI IMG/M metagenome (GOLD analysis project Ga0316192, IMG submission 204931) | Coastal sediment microbial communities from Maine, United States - Merrow Island worm burrow | ecosystem: Environmental > Aquatic > Marine > Coastal > Sediment | place: USA: Maine...
CAGCTTCGTGACAATCTCTTCCGGCTTGTGTCGCTTGCTTCCCATCTTCGATCCTCCGTTTCCTAAACATAACGGCGGACCACTTCACTGGGGGAGGATCAAGGTACTCAAGAGCTTGGCCGGATGCGTCCAGGACCTTGAAGCCGCCCGGTATCTGCTCGACCGACCAAGGTGGTGGGAATCTTCGTGTCATGGGAAGCCCCTCTGTGCTTCCCCCCGCGCATGCTGCGTGTAGCAGGCGGGAACGTCCACAAAGAAGGCCCGGCCTGCATGTACCTGCGAACCGGGCCTGGAGCCGCTTAACTTTCGCTTCGTTGGTCTCGCGTTACCTAACCCGTCAGATGGGTCACGTTGTCGTACATCTCGGGCTTCGGTTCCGCCGTGAGAAAACGACCCAACTCTCCCCAGATCGCTTGGACTTGCTCGCTGTTGGCTTGGGCCGCCTCTTGGCTCTCGTAGATTGCGATCGCGACACCATTGCCGTCACCCGCCAAGCGCTGTAGATGTCCACAACTCCATCCAAGGAGTTGAACTGCCCCTTCATTTCTTCAAGTTTTGATAGCATTGCGTCTTGCTGGGCTGGATCGCAATGGAATGTAGTAACCCGTGCATACATAAGTGCCGGCTCCCTTAACTCGCTTGCCTGTTCTCTTGTAGGCCTTGTCGTCGTCTGTAATTGGGAAGCCTCCCTCTGTGCTTCCCCCGCGCAGGCTGAGTATAGCAGGCCGCGTTACATGAAGAAGGCCCGGCCTGCATCTGTGTGCAAACCGGGCCCACCTTTGCGGCGTTCATGGGGGCGAACGTCTTCTGCAAGTTGTTAACGGCGCTTGCCGCGACGCCACGGCACCTTCGGCGAAGTATGATCGCCGTAGCGGTGCTCCAGGTGGCGGTCCAAGTGCTTTAAGCCGCGACGAGCCTCATGGACGAGCACCTGCTCAAGTGAGGGCGGGCCGCAGCAAGCGGGATCATTGCCACAGTGACCGGCGTTGGCGGTGTTGGTCATCAGGAGCGGCTTGGCGAGGGCGGCAAGGGCTGCTGTCTTGGTGAAAATGTTCATCGGTAGTCTCCTCATCGAAGGTGCGTGTTTGGCGGTGATGCGCTGTCGCTGCTGTGTGTTCGTCGATGAGTGAAAGGTAGCCCGAGGCCCGCGCCGTCTCGATAGGGTAGATCCCTATACGGTGGCTGGCAGTGCTCGGTACGATCTGGCAAAGGGAAAGCCCCGGCGCGGGGGCACCGGGGCTTAGGAGAGTACAACGCTAAGGCTATTGCGTGGGGGGCGCAGGGGGGGAAGCTTTAACGCGTTGTTAACGAAACGCGGCTGTGCGGTATTTGGATCAGTTGGTGGACCAAAAAAAGAAAAGCCCCGGAACGTGGACAAAGGGGCCTTTCACGGTACGCCGCCTGATAATCGCCAAGGTTGCCCGACTAAACTTCGCGCAACAGACACGAGGGAACTAGCATCTGCTAGGGGGGAAAGCCTGTTCCGGGGGGAGCGGGCTTTTTCTTTGCCCGGACTCTCGGACAGCAAGAAGCCCCGGACACGGGGGATGAACCGGGGCTTCGGGTTCCTTTTGGGGGGGAACCATGTGATGCGAGGGAACAGCATCACCTCCCGCATATATGCACGCTCACTGGAATAGCCACCATTCGAGGCAACAGGCCTTAATCACAGTGCGTCCGCTGGCTGCCTGAAGGGGTGCCTTAGCCCTTGAGGACGGCCTGAGGATTTTCACTAACCTATTGAAAAGATTGGTGGGCGCACACGGACTCGAACCGTGGACCCGCTGATTAAGAGTCAGCTGCTCTACCAACTGAGCTATGCGCCCTCAGAGTGCTTTTCGAAACCGCCGCTCTGGTTTGGCGCGGCGACGCGCCAAGGGTGATCCCCTTAGCACTGCGGCGGCTCGGCTGTCCAGTTCACCTTCGCCGAAAACCCTCCCCCCTGCCCCCTACCACAGCGTACCGACTTCGGCGCGGCGGAAGGTGACCTTGCGATTGACATGGGCATTGAGCACAAAGCCAAGCCCGATGATCATGGTCAGCATCGACGTGCCCCCATAGGACACGAGCGGCAGCGGAACCCCGACGACAGGCACGAGCCCGGTGACCATGGCTACGTTGATGAACACATAGGCGAAGAGTGTCAGCCCCATCCCACCCGCGACCAGTTTTGCAAAGATGCTCCGGCACCGCAGCGCCATGAACGTGATGAAGGCGAGCATCAGCAAATAGAGCGCGAGCAGCGCAATCGCACCGACAAAGCCCATCTCTTCGGCGAACATCGTGAAGATGAAATCCGTGTGCTTTTCGGGCAGGAAATTGAGCTGGGTTTGGGTGCCTTGCATATAGCCCTTGCCTGCAAGACCGCCCGAGCCGATGGCAATCTTCGACTGAAGGATGTGGTAGCCAGAGCCAAGCGGATCGCGCTCTGGATCGAAGAAGGTGAGCACCCGCTCCTTCTGGTAATCGTGCAGCTTCTCCCAGAGGTGAGGCAACGCTGCGACCACGCTGGCAATCGCCGCGCCGAAATAGAACCAGCTCACCCCCGCCAAGAACATCATGCCGCAACCGATGATCCCGAACAGTGCGGCTGTCCCGAGGTCTGGCTGGCTGAGCGCGAGCAACGCAGGCACGCCGATCATCAGAAGCGGGGGGATCAGAGCATCGGGGCGCCAGATCTTCTCAGGCGGCAGCCATTGATAGTAGCGCGCAATGGCAAGAACGAGCGCGATCTTCATCATCTCGGAGGGCTGAAAGCTCAGCTCTCCCACCCCAAGCCAGCGCCGCGCGCCCCCACTCTCAACGCCAATCAAAGGGACGAGTGCCATCAGCAGCAGCGCGACGAGGAACAGAGGATAGGCTCCCTTCAGCCACCAGCGTATGTCTAAGAAAGCAATGGCGAAGAGCAGCGCCAAGCCAACACAATAGCGAATGACCTGGCGGCCCGCCCAAGGCTCGAACGAGCCTCCCGCTACCGAGTAGAGCGCGGCGATGCCAACGAGGACAATGCATGTGATCAGGGCCAAAAAGGGCCAGTTCAGCAGCAGGAGCTTTTTGGCGAGGTCCAACTTTTGCGCCGGAGCTTCGGCGAAGAGCATCTTCATCCGCCGTCTCCCACAATGGCAATTGCGCCAGGGACACCGTCCTGGTTGGCGCTGACAAAGGCTGGGCGCCGCGCCGCGTCACGCAGCAGCGCCTCGGTCATGACGTCCTTGACGATGGGGGCTGCGGCGCGCGATCCGCCACCACCATGCTCCACCACGCAGGCGGCCGCATAGCGCGGGTTATCGGCCGGCGCGAAGGCAATGAACAACGCGTGGGTCTCGCGCTCATAGGCGGACAGCAGATGTTCGTTGCGCGTGCTGACCACCTGGGACGTCCCGGTCTTGCCCGCCATCAACACATTCGGAATTTCGAGAGCCGACCGGCGCGCCGTCCCTCGCGGCTCGTTGACGACGCCGATCATGCCGGCTCGCACGATTTCCAGGTGGTGCGGGTCGAGCTCCAGGAGAGGCCATTCCCTATCCTGGTCGTCTGGAGAAAGGACGAGTTTGGGCAGGACCGCACGGCCGGTCGCGACGCGCGCCGCCATGACCGCAAGCTGGAGCGGCGTGGATGACACAAAGCCTTGGCCAATTCCGGCAATGACCGTTTCACCGCCGTACCAGGGCTCCATGAATCGGGCCCGTTTCCAAGCCTGATCGGGAATGATCCCGGCCTTCTGGCCAGGCAGACCACAATCATAGATCCGCCCCAATCCTAGATGGCGCGAGACCGCGGCAAGGTGGTCTATCCCCATGCGTTTGGCGGTTTCGTAGAAATAGACATCGCAAGACTGCTTGAGGGCTTCGTGGACATTGATGCCACCACCATGGGACTTCCAGCAACGAAATCTCGCCCGCCCCATCGAGTAGACCCCAGGACACCGCATGGTTTCGTGCGCATCAATCACGCCCGCATGAAGTCCGGCGAGCGCCGTGACGACCTTGAAGGTGGAGCCAGGCGGGTATTGACCGCGGATGGCACGGTTTTGGAGCGGCTGATCCTTGCCTGCTGCAAGTCTGCCCCACGCCTTCGGATCGACTTTGAAGACGACGTCATTAGGATCGAAGGTCGGTGTCGATGCCATGGCGAGAATACCGCCCGTGACAACATCGAGCACCACGACCGATGCAACCCGGTGCTCTTTCAGACGCTCTTGCGCAACGCTCTGCAGATGGTGATCGATGCTGAGGATGAGATCCTTGCCCCGGGTACTTGGCTTGGAGCCCAGTTCGCGGACGACCCGGCCACGGGCATCGACCTCAAACTTGGTGCTGCCAGGCGTTCCGCGAAGCTGCTGGTCGAAGGCTTTTTCGATACCGGCACGGCCCGCGCGGAAGCCAGGAAGCCGCATGACGGGATCGAGATCGACCTCGTCCTTGCCCGCCATACCGACATAGCCCACCAAATGTGCCAAGGGCCGGGCGTGATTGTATTTGCGGTAGGCTGAGCGATCCGCTCGCATGCCAGGAATTTGGGGCGCCAGCACGTTCAGAAGCGCGAACTGGCGCCATGTCAGCCCTTCGGCAACGAGCACGGGATAGTAGCCGCTCTGCCGGACAGCCGCCCGCATGACGCGGTCGCGTGTCGCCCGCGAAATCGGAACGACCCGGGAGAGCGCATCGAGAGTCACTGGCAAGCTCTTGCAAAATGCCGGCAGGACGAGAAGACGTAGATTCTCTCTGTCCTCGGCAAGAATCGCACCGGTACGGTCGCGGATGGTGCCGCGCGCTGGCGCCACGAGCTGCATCATGATGCGGTTCTCATCAGACAGAAGGCGATAGTCCGACGCCTCGCGAATCTGAAGCTGATGCAGGCGCCAGCCAAGCAGGCCGAAGAGTCCCGCCTGTGCGCCGCCAACGAGCAGCGCCCGGCGAGAAAAGCGATAGCTCTGCTTGCGAACGTTGTCGGGCTTCCTTTTCGCGCCGTAGTGGACCGCTTTCGACTTTGTCATGCAGCGCCCCGGAAGAGTGTGCGGCGCGAATGGCCGATGCGCCCATAGCACACCCAAAGGAGCCCATAGAGCACCAGGGGAAACAACGCGATCGAGGTCGCAACACCAAACGCGATTGGCCACCAGTCGATCCAACGGACATAGTAGAGCGAGGCGAGCAGCCAGCCAAAAACGCCCAATAGGCACGCAAGCACAGCCCAGATGAGCCAGTGTATGCCCGCATCACGGCGCTCGCGGAAGGAAGCCGGCTTCCCGCCCACCGTGGCTGCGATCAAACACATCAAGGCCCAATAACCAAGCGGCCCACCACTCAAAACGTCGGCGAGAAGGCCAAGACCCGCAGCGGCGGCGGGATGAAGCGCCGTTCCGGGAATGGCGCGCCAGCAGAACACCATCATCACCACCACGAACGGCAGAATAAATGTCGCATCGGCTGGCAATCCCCACGGTACCGCGGTGGCGACCACCGCAATCAACACAGACAATGCCGGAAGAAACTTGGTCATCTCTCGGCTTGCGCCTGTCCCTCGCCCGGAGGCGACATCGCAGCGATGGGAAGTCTTGGCGCAATATCGCCCGCCGCGGTCCTGTCTTCGTGCGACGCGGCTTGCGGCGCGGAGGACAACACGCCACCTCTATTCGTGACAACGGGCGGGTCCGTGCGTGTCAAAGCCGGCGCATCGTAGAACAGGACGCTGACGGCGTTGAGGGCATTGAGCTGTGCGTTGGGCCGTACCTTGTAGGCGCCTTGCTCGCCTGTGATGACCCCAATGCTCAAGCCGCGTGGCAGAACACCGCCGCTGCCGGAGGTGTACACCGCATCACCCGGATAGATCGTCGCGCCGTCTTGCAAGAACCCGAGCTGCAGCTCATCGCTGTTGTCGCCCAGGGCGAGAGCGCGCGCGCCGTTAGGGCCGACAAGGACGGGAATACGGCTGTTGAGATCGTTCAAAAGCAGCACGCGAGCAACGGCGTTTCCCGCCTCGACCGTGCGGCCGATAAGACCCTCACCGTTGATTACGGCATAGCCGATCCGCAAACCATCCTTGCGGCCGAGATTGATAAGAGCGCTGCGGACAAACGGCCCGCGAGCATCCACGATGACGCGCCCCGAGGCATAAACAAGTGCGGGCTCTTCAGACGCGTGCAGAAGCTTGCGCAAATGAGCGACCTTGCGCTCCAGAAGCTGGGTCCGCCACTTCCACTGCTTCAGCTCCTCGTTTTCCTTCTTAAGACGATCAACCTCTTCGACGGCGCTTGTGTGAAGGCGCAGGTGCAGGCGTAAGCGATCAGTGACGCGGCGTGCTTCCACGGCCGGTACAGAGGCCATCTCCAGCAAGGGCGCCGATAGATCGACGAGGCCGTCGCGAACATCGGAGATCGCACCGTGACCGATACGGCTGAGAACAAGCAAGACCGCACACAGGAAATACAGCGCAAAACTGAGCAACTCCACCGGCGCCGTCCATGACGGCCGGTGTCTTTGGAACAGGGGTGAACCGCGCTTTGACATCTGCGTTCACTCGGTTGGACCGCCAAAATCTGGTGGGTCCGTCTTGCCTCACCTAAGGCCCCCGCGCCTGCGCGAGGACTTTATACCACATCTCGACTAGGGTTTGATCAACAGATCAGCCATCTCGTCCAAGCGCTCCAGCGCCATGCCAGTTCCCCGCACAACGCTGCGTAGCGGATCCTCGGCAATCTTGAACTTCACACCGGTCTCCTGCTGAAGCCGCACATCCAGCTTGTCCAGGAGCGCACCGCCGCCCGTCAGATAGATGCCGGAATCACAAATATCGGCCGTCAGCTCAGGAGGTACGTCTGCAAGAGCCTGCCGAATGCCGCCGACAATCTGCTGGATCGGCAACGTCAGCGCGTCGGCAATCTCATGTGGCCCTAATGAAATCTCCGACGGAAAACCGCGCTGCATGTCCCGCCCCTTGAGCTGGATGGGCACATGGGTGCCATTGGCTTTGGCGACGGCGGAGCCTGACTCTTTCTTGACGACCTCGGCATTGGGCGCCCCGATGAGAAGGTGGTGCTTGAAGCGTGCGTAATTGACGATCGCCTCATCCATCGCATTGCCAGCTGTACGGATCGATTTCGAGTAGATCACGCTCCCCATGGACATGACGGCGATGTCCGTCGTACCGCCGCCAATATCGACCACCATGGAGCCGCGCGGTTCATGGATCGGAAGGCCCGCGCCAATCGCGCCTGCCACCGGCTCCGAGATGAGATAGACGCGCCGCGCGCCGGCCGAGAGTCCCGCCTCATGTACGGCACGCCGCTCGACGGACGTCGCACTTGCCGGGACGCAGATCATGATGCGAGGGCTGCCGAACAGGCGCCGTTTGTTCACACGGCGAATGAAGAACTTGATCATCTCTTCAGCCGCATTGAAATCCGCGATCACACCATCGCGCAGCGGCTGGACCGTTTCGATCTTGGTTGGCGTCTTCCCCAGCATCGTCTTGGCCTCATGGCCTGCGGCAATGACCCTCTGATCATCTCCACGCTGCTCGATAGCAACCACTGAAGGCTCATCGAGAACGATACCCCGCCCTGGCACGTAAACGACGGTATTCGCCGTACCAAGGTCGATGGCCATGTCCGCGGAGGAGCCCAACCACGAGAACATACACCGCCCCACTGGCTCACCGGTGGCGGCGAGCCCCAAAACGCTACTGACAACCACCAAAGGCGGAAATGACACCCGCCAAAGGCAGCAACGACACCCGCCAACGGCAGAAAGGACCTCCGTCACGGCAGAAAACATGACCAATTAGGGGGTTCGGACCCCGCCGCGACGGACATCATGTTGCGTCAATTCGTCCAAGCGAGCAATGCGTCTGAGGCGTGTTTCGCAAAAACTTTTTTGTCCACGCACGCTAGGATAGCCGAGGCGCGATTGCTCGCGCCTCTTTATCCACCAAACGCGCAAATGCGCCCATCGCATGAGCACGACGCCTGCACGTGCCTGACTGTCACGAGGCTCTCGCCAAAGGGGCCGGCTTGCAAGCCGCACGCTGCTACGAGGCCATCATCGTTTCGGGTTTGCGCCGCGCACCGCGTGCCAAGAGTTTGTTCAACGCGCTGACATAGGCTCTGGCAGAGGCGACCATGGTGTCCGTGTCAGACCCGCGGCCTGTTGCGATCTTGCCGTCAGCCTCCAAGCGCACCATCACCTCGGCCTGCGCATCCGTACCCTCGGTCACAGCACTCACCTGATAGAGCGCCAAGCGTGCCTCATGGGGGACGAGCGCGCGAATAGCCTGGAAGGTCGCATCCACCGGGCCGTCGCCCGTGGCTTCGTACATCTGCTGCTTGGAATCGATGTCGAGCGTGATCGTCGCCTTCTGCGGACCGCCCGTTCCCGCGATCACTGTCAGCGCCATCACCTTGATCCGGTCCTGAGCCGAGGCAATCTCCTGATCGACCAGGGCCTCAATGTCCTCGTCGTAGACATGCTTCTTCACATCGGCGAGGCCCTTGAAGCGCACGAAGGCATCCTCGAAGGCATTATCGCCGAGCTCGTAGCCGAGCTCCTTCAGCTTCTCCCGGAAGGCATGGCGCCCAGAGTGCTTGCCCATCACGAGCGAGGATTCCTTCACCCCAACACTTTCGGGCGTCATGATCTCGAACGTGCCTGCATGTTTCAGCATGCCGTCCTGATGAATGCCGCTCTCATGGGCGAAGGCATTCCGGCCCACGATGGCCTTGTTGTACTGGACCGGGAAGGCCGTCACGCGTGACACGAGCTTCGAGGCGCGGGTCAACAGCGTCGTATCGATGCCCGTCCAAACATTCATGACATCGGGCCGTGTGTGGATGGCCATGACAATTTCTTCCAAAGCCGCATTGCCCGCGCGCTCGCCGAGGCCATTGATCGCACATTCCACCTGGCGGGCACCTGCACTCACACCCGACAGAGAGTTGGCAACCGCCAGCCCCAGATCGTTGTGGCAATGGGTCGAGAAGACAATCTCGTCCGCACCGGGCACACGCTCCCGAAGCATGCGGATCAGCCCGCCAAATTCATCATGGTAGGCATAGCCCACCGTGTCGGGAATATTCACCGTCGTGGCGCCGGACTTGATGGCTGCTTCCACGCAGCGGCACAAAAAGTCTTCCTCCGTGCGGGTTGCATCCATGGCCGACCATTCCACATCGTCCGTGTAGGACCGGGCCCGGCTCACCGAGACGGTGACGCGCTCCAGACACTCCGCCTCCTCGATCCCCATCTGATATTTGCGATGCAGCGGCGAGGTGCCGATGAAGGTGTGAATGCGTCCGCGGCTCGCGGGTTTGATAGCTTCGGCGCAGCGGTCGATGTCCTGAAGCTGTGCCCGAGCCAGGCCGCAAATCACGGAGTTCTTCGAGCGCCGCGCGATCTCCTGCACACTCTCGAAATCGCCTTGAGAGGCGATAGGAAAGCCCGCCTCGATCACATCCACGCCCATCTCGTCCAGAAGTTCGGCAACTTCGAGCTTCTCGTCGAAGGTCATGGTTGCGCCAGGGCATTGCTCCCCGTCGCGCAGCGTGGTGTCGAAGATAACGACGCGATCCTTGTCGCGACGGCTGTTATTCTCGGTATTCATCATGCTCGTCCTTGAAGCGAATGGCCTTCAGTCTATCACGACTGGTAAAGCGCTTAAATTCTAGGGGGTTTGTCTTGCCAACCCCTGAACGCCCGCCCCAGCATGAGCCAAGACCGCCGGTGCTCAGGGGCACATAAGGAGGAGCGTCTGCGCGCGCGCGCTCGCCAAGCCCCGGGGCGGAAGACCGCCCGGCTTGGTAAGGATCTGCGTTGTAAAGCGCTTCATCATGAACCTTCTCCGCGAAAGCCCCTCTGCGAGCTCGCGATTGAGCGAAAAATAGGGGCAAGTGTGCGGAAGAGCAAGGGGAACAGCCCCCTTGCGCCCTACAGCTTGGTCATTTGCAGGATTCGCCGGCGCAACTCGTCCGGGCCAATCAATCGTGAGGCGCTATAAAGAGCGTTCGTTCAAAGGGCCCAGACCGGATCGCGGCATTGGCTCTAACAGACCGAAAACACTCCCTAGAAGTCGAAGATGCCGCCAAACGGATTATTGCTGTTGCGACGCTTACGCCGCACAACACGGCGATCGGGGTTGGCCGAGACCTGCACATTGTCAGGCAGGCCCGCAGGAATTGGCTGGCCATTGAGCGCGGCGACCATGCGCCGGTCGTGACCATACAGATCGCGGTACTGCTTAAGCTCTCCATCCTCGCCGGCCACGGCTGTGAAGTAGGTGAGATAGACAGGGATGCGGTTCTTGATGTGGACTTTGTTGGCGTCCGCCCCTCGATGCATTGCCGAAGAGACTCGCGAGGCGGTCCAATCCTGATCGCGGCCGAGCAAGACTGTTGCGAGCTTATCCGGATTTTGGACCCGCACGCAGCCATGGCTGTGAGCCCGCACCGCGGTGGAGAAGAGATGCTTTTGCGTGGTGTCGTGCAAATAAACATCGTGGGTATTGGGGAAGCGGAACTTCACCAGCCCAAGCACGTTGCGCTCTCCTGGCGGCTGGTAAACTTCGTAGCGGCGAATATCCGACCGGCCCCAATCGATGGAATCCGGATCGATGTCCCGTCCGTTCACGCCACGGATGCGCAATCCCTGCCGCCGCAAGACGGACGTATCATAGCCGCTTGAGAAGAAGCCACCGCCACGGCGCAGATAGGGTGCGATCTCATTGGACTTGATTGAATTGGGCACAAACCAGTTGGGACGGAAGACAATCTCTTCCATCTCGTCGCTGAAGACAGGCGTCTGGGTCCTTGTCTTCCCCACGATCACGCGGGTCTCGTGAATCGGCTTATCGTCCTCGACGACGCGAACCTTAAACTCGGGGATGTTCACGTTGACATAGAAGCTGCCCATGTCCTGCGGCAGCCAGCGATACCGCTCCATATTGACTAGCAGGAGGTCGATTTTCTTTTGGCCGCTTACTTGTGGCGCTGAAGACTGCCCGTTGAGCATGCGTCGTGTGCCGGAACCGACCACGCCGTCCGCCTTGCCGCCTTGGGCGACCTGAAAGGCCTTGACCGCATCGCGAAGCTCCGAGTCGTAGACATATTCGATGGCGCCCTCTTTGGCAGGCGCCTCAAGCCGCTTCCGGAGCAGAGCCACGTGACCGTGCTCGACACCGAGCTTCAGAGCCGGGCCGCTCGGGATGACGACATCCTCGGGTTTATCATCATGCGAGACGGGCTTAGCCGCTCCACCGCGCTCGGCAATGAGCTGCTTGCGCAGCGCCTCAAACTGAGGGTGCGTCGGCTGAAAACTCCGCAGATATGCCGCGGGCTCCGACCGGATCGCGATAAAACCGATGACTTCGGCCGGATTGGGCAGATAGAGGTTCGGATCGAGATTCTTGCTCAGCCGCTGAGGGTTGATGCGGCCACCGCGTGCATCCCGGGCATATTCGATGACTGCCGCGCTGATCTTAAGCTCAGCATCAGCCAGCTTCGCAACGGCATCCGGCGAAGAGGCGTTCAGACCTGAAAGGTCCGGTAATTTGTAGTCCGAGGCGCGGAGACCATAATCGTCGGCTTTGGCAATCTCGGCGACAACCGATTTGCCGCGCGCGCTCAAGCCGTTTTCGCCGACCCAGAGAAGTTTCCGGTTTGGCACGGAGTAATATTCGGCCAGGGCAATTTGCTCGGCCGCATCGTTCATCGTCAGCGCACCGACCTGGTCCTGAACCGAGATCCGCACCGCTTCGGACCTGTTGACCAAATCGGTCGGGCCGTCCGGTTCCGCAGCAAATGCCGGGACACTGATCGACACCGCGAGAACAAGCCCTAACGCGGCTGCCGTCATGCCCACCGGCCTATTGCCGACTGATCTCATGATTTGCTCCCTCAGGCCCCCTTGGCCCGGCTAAACTTCTGGCCTACCTGACTTTCCAGCCTATCGCCCTACTCTCAGCGCTCACTGACGGACCGAATCCCAACAGCTTTGCCCGATTCGAGCAATTATGCGCTTTGAGTGGCAATCAGACCACTCAAATCCGGCCCTGAAATGGCAAATCTCAGGCGATTGTGCCCGCTGGATCCCGCCTCTATCCAGCCAAGGCCGTATCGAGGAACTCGTTGACCGAAGTAATCTTTCCCCCGTCGATTTCAATGAAGTCGGCAAGCTCCGTAGTGAAGCTGTCACCGGATGTGACATTTTGGACGCGGGCACGCCAGCGAATGGCGGCGTTGTTGCCGTCGATGAGAAGGTCCAGAAAGGCGAACTCGTCCAGTTCGAAGCTGTCAGCAATCGTCCGCAGCAGTCCTATGACCTCCTCATGCCCCTCGGCAGAGGCGGCGAGCATGCTGAATTCCGGTGACCCCACGACCTGAAACTTGGCGTTTTGAGCGAACGCCTCGCCAAGGGCATCCATATCCCCCTCGACCCGGGCTTTATAGAAGCTCTTGAGACACGCCTCAAAATCATTTCTGTCCATCAGGTCGCGCTCCTCTGCGCTCCGGGTTTTTTGGCCCGCGTCTTCCGCTTGGCCGGCGCTCCTTTCGCCCTGCCGGAGGCCGGCTTGGCGTCCTCGGCCTGTCCTGGCGTCGTTACGGCCCCAGGCAAATCGCCATCCGTCTGATTGACAAAGATTAGGACCGCAAGGGCCGTCACGTAGAACCTGAACGCCGCCTGCTGGCCATTCCAGGTCGCGGACTGCCACATGACAAACCATTCGCCGCCTATGACGATGAAGCCGAAAAACCAGACGAGAAAAGCGATGAGCACGCCAGCGGCAACCCAGCCCTTGGCGCTATTGAAGACCGCACCTGAGGCTCCGCGCACACGCCACATTCGGATCGCGCCCACGAGCAGCAGCAGCCCGGCTATGGCTTCTGCCGCGATGATCGCCGCATAGGCCGCATGCCAAAGCTCGGGATTAGTGATCGCCCGGCACATGAGCTTGTTGCCGGGATAGGTCGTATCCATGCTCATCACATGGGTCACGAACAAGAAGTTCGTGTCGTAGTCGGTGAGATTGCCGAACACGACCAGCAGACAGAAAATCGCAAGGCACGCGACCATCACAATCTTCGCAACGCGGGTGATGAACATAACCCCCCCTGCCCCGACGAGGTCTCAATCCTCAGGTCTCAGACCACGGCCCTCGATGCCTCGAATGCGAAAAACTGCAGCGTCAGCACATGCAAAGACGCAACGCGTCAGTTCTTGTCCTTGTCGACCATCTTGCGCTCGGCGATCCACGGCATCATGGCGCGTAGCTTCTCGCCAACGACTTCCATATCGTGGTTGTCGCATTCGGCACGCATGGCCTTGAAGCTTGGCTGGTTGATCTTGTTTTCCAGCATCCAATTCTTAACGAACGTGCCGTTCTGGATGTCGGTGAGGACATCCTTCATGGCGGCCTTGCTTTCCTGCGTTACGACGCGCGGACCGGAGACATACTCGCCATACTCGGCCGTGTTCGACACCGAATAGTTCATGTTGGCGATGCCGCCTTCGTAGATCAGGTCGACGATCAGCTTCACCTCGTGGACACATTCGAAATAGGCCATCTCGGGCGCATAGCCCGCCTCGACCAGCGTCTCGAAGCCGTTGCGCATCAGCTCGACAAGACCGCCGCAGAGCACGGACTGCTCGCCAAAGAGATCGGTCTCGCATTCCTCGCGGAAGGTGGTCTCGATGATACCTGCGCGTCCTCCGCCAATGGCTGAGGCATAAGAGAGCGACAGGTCGTGAGCGTTGCTCGTTGCGTCTTGCGCGATAGCCACGAGACACGGCACGCCAGCGCCCCGGTTGTACTCGGCGCGCACGGTGTGGCCCGGACCTTTCGGCGCCACCATGCAGATGTCCATATCGGGACGCGGCTCGATCAGATTGAAGTGAATGTTGAGCCCATGGGCGAAGAAGAGCGCCGCGCCCTGCTTCATATTTGGCTTGAGGTCATTCTCCCAGATTTCACTCTGCAGCTCATCGGGAGTCAGCATCATGACTACATCGGCCCAGGCGGCGGCATCGGCCACAGTCATAACGCTCAAGCCCTCGGCGCCTGCCTTGGCAGCGGAGCTGGAGCCAGGGCGAAGGCCCACGGCCACGTCTTTGACGCCCGAATCCTTCAGGTTCAGCGCATGCGCGTGGCCCTGGCTGCCATACCCGATTATGGCGACCTTTTTTCCTTTGATCAGATTGAGATCAGCATCCCGATCATAATAGACACGCATACCACTTCCCCTAGTTCCAAAATTCAAATGAGATGATTGGGTCGGGTTTTGCAGCCGACCGAACGAAAAGACAAGTGGCGCCTTACATTCTCTCGGCGCCCCGGGCGATGGCCGCAACGCCGGTGCGGCAGACCTCCACCAGACCCAGCGGCTGCATCAGTGCGACGAACTGCTCGATCTTTGATTGGCGGCCAGTGAGTTCGAACACGAAATGCTCCAGCGAGGCATCGATCACCTGTGCGCGAAAGGCCTCGGCAAGGCGCAGTGCCTCGACCCGCTTCTCGCCGGCACCGGCGACCTTCACCAAGGCGAGCTCGCGCTCGATCGGCTGGCCGTGGACCGTCAGGTCGGTAACCGAATGGATCGGCACCAGCCGCTCGAGCTGGTGCTTGATCTGCTCGATGACCATGGGCGTCCCGGTCGTGACAATGGTGATGCGCGACAGATGCGCTTCATGCTCGGTCTCCGACACGGTCAGGGACTCGATGTTGTAGCCACGGCCGGCAAACAACCCAATGACGCGCGCTAGCACGCCGGGCTCATTGTCCACGAGCACGCTCATTGTATGGCTCTCGAGATTTTCGATAGGCTTTTCGAGCGAATAGGCGGAACCGGGCTGCGCCATCAGACCATCACCTTGCCTTCTTCAGTAATGGCGTTCTCGATGTCCTCTCCGGTCACGTCATCACCCATCAGCATGTTGTTGTGCGCCTCGCCACTCGGAATCATCGGGAAGCAATTGGCGTGTTTGTCGACACAGCAATCGAAGATTACTGGCTTTGGCGTATTGATCATCTCGCGGATCGCATCGTCGAGCTCGGCGGGTTTCTCCGCGCGAATGCCCACTGCATGATAGGCCTCGGCAAGTTTCACGAAATCGGGCAAGGCTTCCGAATAGGAATGCGAATAGCGTCCGCCATGAAGCAACTCCTGCCACTGGCGGACCATGCCCATATATTCGTTGTTCAAAATGAAAATCTTGACTGGCAGATCGTACTGAACCGCTGTCGAGATTTCCTGCATGGTCATAAGCACTGATGCCTCGCCCGCGATATCGATGACCAGTGAATCAGGGTGCGCCATCTGCACGCCGACCGCTGCGGGGATGCCGTAGCCCATCGTGCCCAGTCCGCCGGAGGTCATCCAGCGATTGGGGTCGTCGAAATGGAAATACTGCGCCGCCCACATCTGGTGCTGACCCACCTCCGTCGTGATATAGGTGTCCTTGCCCCGGGTCAGTTCGAACAGCCGCTGAATGGCATATTGCGGCATGATCACGTCGTCGCAGTTCTTGTAGTGCAGGCACTTGCGCGCGCGCCACGTCTCGATCTGATCCCACCAGCGCGCATGGGCTTCTTTATCGAGCGCCGGGGTCTTCGCCTTCCATGCATCGAGCATTTGACCGAGCACGGCGTCGCAATCGCCGACGATCGGGATATCTACACGGACGTTCTTGTTGATCGAAGATGGATCGATATCGACATGGATCTTCGTCGATCCCGGCGAGAACGCATCCAGCCGCCCGGTGATGCGATCGTCGAAGCGCGCGCCGATGCAAATCATCACATCGCAGTCGTGCATGGCGTTGTTGGCTTCGAACGTGCCGTGCATACCGAGCATGCCGAGCCATTGCTTGTCCGAGGCCGGATAGCTGCCAAGACCCATTAGGGTTGATGTAATCGGGTAGCCGGTCATGCGCACGAGTTCCCGCAAGCGCTCACTGGCCGCCGGCCCTGCATTGATGACGCCGCCACCGGTATAAAAGATCGGACGCTTGGCGTTCATCATCAGCTCGACCGCCGCCTCAACGGCGTCCGGATTTCCGTCTCTGGGCGGGACGTAGCTCTTATGCTGCGAGTTCGAGACACCCTTATAGGTGCCCGTCATGAACTGGATGTCCTTCGGGATATCCACGACAACGGGACCCGGCCGGCCCGAGCGCGCCACGTAAAAGGCTTCGTGCAGAACCTCGGCAAGCTGCTCGACATCCTTCACAAGATAGTTGTGCTTTGTGCAGGGGCGCGTAATGCCGACCGTGTCGCATTCCTGAAAGGCATCGTTGCCAATGAGATGGGTTGGCACCTGCCCGGTGATGCAAACAACCGGGATCGAATCCATGAGCGCATCGGTCAGGCCCGTGACAGCATTTGTCGCACCGGGCCCAGACGTCACGAGAACAACGCCAACCTTTCCAGTTGAGCGCGCATAGCCTTCCGCTGCGTGCACCGCGCCCTGCTCATGGCGCACGAGCACGTGCTTGACCTGGTCCTGTTGAAACAGCGCATCGTAGATCGGCAGCACGGCACCGCCGGGATACCCGAAAATATGATCCACGCCCTGGTCGGCAAGTGCCTGAAGCACAATTTGCGCGCCGGTCATCTGAGCTGCGCCGTTCTCGGTGGCTGCAGCATTTTCGGATGCTGACATGTCTTTATCCACTAACAAAACCGGCCATCCGCGGCTGAGGCCAGCCGCGGCCCGGCAATCATCGATAAGAATGGCAAATACGCCGGATTAGGCCGCGCACCCTAAGACCTCCATGTCACAGGGTCAACGGCAAATGCGAATGAATGACAAGTCTTTTTGCCTGGACCTTTTCATATATTATTCATTGACCCAAAAATTGGGCCAGTTATTACCCGGCTGTCGGAGGCTGTGAGGGCGGGCCTGATCTTTTCGAACAACCGTCCTAGACAAGGCCCTACGATCCGCCTATGGCTCATACGCTTTGAGGGGGCAACCTCATTTCGAGGCATTGGGCCGCGTCAGGGACATATTGCGCCGGCGGCACGCATCTGAAAAACAACCTTTCCATCCAGTCAGACTGAATGCAGCACTCTGCGAGTTCAGAAACACCGGTTGCCAACGGCAACGGTCACGAAAACGGTCACGGCCACGGCCACGGTCATGGGTCTGACGCCACCTCTATGTCCAAACGTGCGTTCTGGGCGCTTACGTTTGGTTCGATCGGCGTCGTCTATGGCGATATCGGAACAAGCCCACTCTACGCGCTCCGCGAGGCGGTCCTAGCGACCGGCGGCTCACACGGCGTCGTCACCCAAGCGGCCGTGTTCGGTGTGCTGTCTTTGATCTTCTGGGCGCTGATCATCGTCGTGACGATAAAATATGTCGTGCTCCTGCTGCGCGCCGACAATAACGGCGAAGGCGGCACGCTCGCGCTGACGGCGCTCGCGTTTACGGCTATGGGCAAGCGCACGCCCTTGGTGCTGGCCCTGGGTATTGTCGGCGCATCCATGTTTTACGGCTCCACGCTGATCACCCCGGCACTGTCAGTGCTGTCAGCCGTAGAAGGCCTCAACGTCGCCACGGACGCTTTCGAGCCCTATGTGCTGCCCATTACTGTGATCATCCTCATTGCCTTGTTCTCCGTGCAATCGCACGGCACGGCTAAGGTCTCAGCACTGTTCGCGCCCATCACCACTGTTTGGTTCTTGGTCATTGCGGTCGCAGGCGCTGCCGAAATCGCCGCCAATCCACGGGTTCTGGCGGCCCTGAACCCCTATCACGGGCTCAACTTTCTCCTCACCCACGGCCTCGTCGGCCTCATTACTCTCGGCGCCGTGTTTCTGGTCGTGACCGGGTCCGAGGCGCTTTACAACGACCTCGGCCATTTTGGGCGGAAGCCGATCCAAACGGCTTGGTTCATTCTGGTGCTGCCTGCCCTGCTCTTGAACTATTTCGGGCAAGGCGCCCTGGTGCTTGCAAACCCAGATAAGATCTCAAATCCGTTCTATCTGCTCTTCCCCGACTGGGCGCTCTATCCCATGGTCGCGCTGGCGACCATGGCCACGGCAATCGCAAGTCAGGCGGTGATCACCGGCGCTTACTCCATCACACGTCAAGCCATGCAGCTCGGCCTCCTGCCGCGTATGGAGGTGCGGCACACGTCGGAGTCTCAGGCGGGCCAGATCTATATGCCGCGCGTGAACTGGGTCCTTCTGACCGGCGTTCTGTTGCTCGTCTTCATGTTCCGCTCATCGAGTGAGCTTGCATCTGCCTACGTGCTTGCCGTGGCAACCACCGAGTGGGTGGCCGGCATCCTTGGCTTCATCGTGATCTGGCTGTTGTGGCGCTGGAAACTGTTTTGGGTCATCGTCGTGATGGCACCGCTGATCTTCGTCGACACCGCCTTTGTCTTGGCAAGCACCTTGAAGCTTGTCGATGGTGCCTGGCTGCCAGTGCTGGTCGGCGTGATGCTCATCATGATCATGTTGACCTGGCGCCGCGGGACAAGGCTTCTTGCGCAGAAGACACGGCGTATCGAGGTACCCTTCGAGCCCTTGATCCAAAGCCTTGAGAACAAGCCGCCCCATATCGTGCCAGGGACTGCCGTGTTCCTCACCGGCGACCCCGAGTTCGCCCCGACCGCGCTCTTGCATAACCTCAAGCACAACAAGGTGCTTCACGAGCAGAATGTTATTCTGACCATTAAGAATGAGGACATCCCGCGGGTTAAGCCCGCCAACCGGGTCCATATGGAGACCGTGAGCGACAAGTTCATGCGCGTGACGTTGCATTTCGGCTTCGTGGAGCGGCCAAACGTTCCGAAAGCGCTGGCGATCGCCCGCAAACAGGGCTGGCAGTTCGACATCATGTCGACGTCGTTTTTCCTGTCGCGCCGGTCGGTCCACCCGGATGCACGCTCAAGCATGCCCCAATGGCAGGACAGCCTCTATATCTACCTCACGCACAATGCAGACGATGCCTCGAGCTATTTCCAATTGCCAACGGACCGTGTCGTGGAAATTGGCGCGCAGGTTACGATCTAGCGCAGGTTGATGCGCACCGATGCAGCCGCCGCCTCCGGGTTAGGAAACCACTGCCAGTCCGACATGAAACGCTTTGCCCACGTCATCTGGCGTTTGGCGTATCGCCTGCTTTCGGTCTTGGCCCTCGTGGCAGCATCCTCCAAAGACATTGTTCCGGCGAGATAGGCCGCAAGCGCCCGGACGCCAAGAGCGCGCATCACAGGGAGCCCCTCAGCTAGCCCCAGCGCGGTCAGCGCCTTCACTTCCTCAATTGCGCCTGCACAGAGCATCGACTCGAGGCGGGAATCGATTGCGGTGTAGATGTCCTCGCGTTCGGGGGCCACGACAAGCGTCAACACCGCATTGCCGTCCAAAACCGGCGTGCCGGCCACGCCCTGCCAGTCGGCAAGCGAAACGCCGGTGGCATTGATGACCTCAAGAGCGCGCACCAGGCGCTGGGGGTCCGAAGGCTGAAGGCGCGTAGCCATGATCGGATCGCGAACTGACAATTCGTCGTGGAGCACCTGCGCGGTCACCGTGTCCGCCCTTCGCCGCCACAGGTCCCGGATTTCCGTTGGGATGCCGGGAACGGGTGACAGCCCCTCGAGCAACACCTTGAAGTAGAGTCCGGTGCCCCCGACGAGGATCGGCATGCGGCCCTGCTCGCGCGCTTCATCGATGGCGGCGGCGGCCTCGCTAGCCCAGCGCCCGACTGAGTACGGCTCTTGCGCTGCCACCGTTCCATAGAGGCGGTGGGGGGCGGCTTGAAGATCGGTTTCATCCGGGCGCGCGGTCAACACGCGCAGATCGCGGTAAACCTGCATGGAGTCGGCGTTGATGATCGTACCATGCAGCTCTTTTGCAAGGGCAAGCGCGGCGGCGGACTTGCCGCTCGCAGTGGGGCCTGCAATGAGAATGGCGTCAGTCACGGTCGTCACGTTTGCGGCTCGGAGATCACCGCGTGGCCTCGCCTCAACTGATCGGGACGGCGACGAAGCGCAGTTCGCCCTTGGCGTCCGCCAGTAAGAACAGGACGCGTGGGCGCCCGGACCGTTTGACCGCGCGCAGGCGTGCAATGACATCCTGCGGCTGTCGCACGGCTTCTTGCGTCACTTCCACGATCACATCGCCGACCTTGATGTTCTTTTTCGCCGCCGGGCTACCCGGCGCAACGCCCGTGACGACGACGCCCTCGATCTTGCCGCTAATGCGAAACTTGTCGCGCAGTTCGTGCGTGAGGGGCGCGATGGTCAACCCGAGAAGATCATTGGCGGCTGTTTCAGGGGGCTGGTCGTTCTCGTCCTCGTCCTTCTCCTCGGGGACGCGCCCAAGATTGACGGTGACATCGACGGATTCGCCGCCGCGAAGGACCTTCACTTGAACGTCCTTTCCGACCGTACCACTGGCGACCGCGCGCGGGAGATCACGCATGCTGCGAATAGCTTGCCCGTCGAAGGTGAGAATCACGTCTCTCGGCTTTATGCCGCCGGTCGCCGCTGGCCCTTTCGGGATCACCGAAGCAACGAGAGCGCCCTTGGGTTCGTCGAGCCCAAGGGCGGGCGCCATCTCGTCGGTCACATTTTGCACGTGAACACCAAGCCAGCCCCGCCGTGTCTCACCGAATTCCTTGAGCTGGCTCAAGATCTTAGTCGCCGTATTGGACGACACGGCGAACCCGATGCCGATAGAGCCGCCTGTTGGCGAATAAATGGCAGTGTTCACGCCGATCACTTCGCCCTTCATGTCGAACAGCGGACCGCCGGAATTTCCCCGGTTGATGGCAGCATCGGTCTGGATGAAATCGTCGTAGGGCCCCGCGTTGATATCCCGCTTGATGGCGGAGACGACACCAACCGTCACGCTGCCGCCGAGCCCAAAGGGATTTCCAATAGCCATCACCCAGTCGCCAACGCGCAGGCCGGAGGAGTCGCCAAACGACACGGCCTTCAGCGGCTTGCGAGGCTCGACTTTCAGGAGAGCGAGGTCGGTTTTGGGATCGTGGCCCAAAATCTTGGTCACCTTCAGCTTCGATCCGTCCATGAAATTGATGATGATCTCGTCAGCACCTTCGATCACATGGTTGTTCGTCACGATGAGGCCGGAGGGGTCGATAACGAACCCCGAGCCGAGCGAACTCACCTTGCGCGGCATCCCATCTGGGCCCTCTTCGTCGAAAAAATCGTCGAAGAACTCCTCAAATGGCGATCCTTTGGGGCCCTTGTGAACGGGACCCGGATCACTTGGACCTTTCAGCGTCTGGGTTGTCGAGATATTGACGACCGCATCCTGAAGCCCCTCGGCAATATCGGCGACGGACTGAGGTCCTCGCGCAAAGCTGGGCGCCGCCACAAAGAGAGCGGCGACCAAGAGGGCAGCAACGCAGGCCAATGGGGCCCCGCCCTTCATGAGGCGACGAGCCCAACCCTGACCGTTCCGACCAGACATGGTTTCAAGCACTCCTGCTCTTGCGTTTCGCGTGCCTTAGGCGCGGAGAGCACTTTAGCGAAGATCGGCGCTTTTGCGGAAGGAACCTTCGCCTGATCCATTTCGGCAGTTGGGCGTTCCGCTGAACCCCATCTCTCGCCATGGCTAGCCGCGCACCATCCAGACCATGAAGACTCCCGCCGCAACAGCGCAGGTCCCCACGATCCGCAGCGAGGACTCGGACGTCTCGGACGCCGCTTCCAAGAGCTTGCGCCCAAGACGCGGTGCAAGGGCCCATATGAGCCCTTCGATCACCAAGACGAGACCTACGGCGACACCAAGGTCGTCCATGTTCGCGCGGCCGGCCTGCTACGGCGCTGAGGCGCCAGATGAGCCCGGATCGGTCACATCCGCCTCACGGACCATGCCAGCGCCCTCAGCCGGCGCCGCACTCGCGCCGCTGGGATCCTTGTCTTCCGTCTGGGTTGGCTTCGGTAGCCTCGACGAGGACCCGCCAGATGCGCCGTCCGAATCGTTGAAATACTGAAAGAATTGAGAATCAGGGCTGAGCAACATCCGGGTGTCGCCGGATTTCAAAGCACCCTCATAGGCCTGCATGGAGCGATAAAATGCGAAGAAGTCTGGATCTTTCCCAAAGGCATCAGCGAAGACGCGGTTCTTCTCCGCATCGCCCGCACCGCGAATACGCTCAGATTCGCCGGTCGCGTCGGCTTTCACCACGGTGACCTGACGGTTGGCATCTGCACGGATACGGCGGGAGGCTTCCTCACCTTCAGCCCGGATTTCAGCGGCCTCGCGTTGGCGCTCGGTCTGCATCCGGCGGTAGATGGCAAGGCTGTTCGCCTCAGGAAGATCTGCGCGCTTGATGCGGACATCGACCACGTTGATGCCGATCTCCTTGGCCTTGTCGTTCATCTCACTGGTGATCTTGTTCATCAATTCGAAGCGCTCGTCGCGCACGACCGCCTCGAAGCTGGCCGCACCGAGAACGCGGCGAAGCGCAGCTTCAAGAAAGTTGCTGAGCTGTTGCCGCGCGCTAAACTCGTTGTTGACCGCTTGGTAGAACAGCAGCGGATTGGTGATCCGCCAGCGAGCGAAGGCGTCGACCACGAGCCGCTTTTGGTCCGATGCGATAACCTCCTGCGGTGCCGAATCGAGGTCCAGCAGGCGCTTATCGAAAAACACGACGTTTTGGATGAGCGGGATTTTGTAATTGAGTCCCGGATCGGTGATGAGCCGCTTGGGCTTACCGAACTCAAGCACCAGTGCCTGCTTGGTTTGCTCAACGGTAAAGAGCGTGAGATAGGCGGCAATCGCAAGGATACCGATCAGCAGCAGAGTGAGTGTGAGGGCCGCGCGCTTCATTATTGCTGCCCTCCGCTCTGAGTTGAAGAACCCGGCTCCGCCGACGGCGTGGCCGGCGTCTTCCTTTGGAGTTCCGATAGCGGCAGGTATGGCACGACTCCGCCTCCATCCTTATCGATGATGATCTTGTCGGTATTCGAAAAAACTTCCTGCATTGTATCGATGAAAATCCGCTTCCTGGTCACGTCCGGCGCCTTCTCGTATTCTGTGAGAACCTTCTCAAAGCGCTCTGCTTCACCCTTGGCTTCGGCGATCACGCGATCTCGATAGCCTTGAGCGTTCTGGAGAATACCCTCTGCCGCACCACGGGCCTCCGGTACCACCCGATTGGCATAAGCCTGCGCCTCATTCTGCAACCGCTCTTCGTCGGCGCGAGCGGCCTGCACATCACGGAAGGCGTCGATCACCTGGGCCGGTGGGTCCACTTTCTGGAGCTGGACCTCCCTGATTTCGATACCTGCCCCATAGCCATCGAGTGTGCGCTGGATAAGCGCCTCCACCCTGCTTTCGGTCTCGGCGCGGGCCGCCGTCAGGATCGGCTCGATATCGCTCTGGCCGACGATCTCGCGCATGGCACTTTCAGCGACATCCTTCACCGTGCCTTCGGGGTTCTGGATGTTGAAGAGATAGTCCGGCGCGTTGTTGATTTTCCAAAGCACGACAAAATCAATATCGACGATGTTCTCATCGCCCGTGAGCATCAGACTTTCCTCAGGCACATCGCGCACGGAAATCCCCGAATTGCCTTGGGCGGAGCCGCGCAAGCCAATCTCAATTCGGTTGACGCGCGTGAATTTGGGCAATTCGACCTGCTCAATCGGGTATGGCAGGCGGAAATGCAGGCCTGGCTGCAACTGACGTACATATTCGCCGAAGCGTAGGACGATGCCGACTTCGTCCGTCCTGACTGTGACGAGAAAGCCGAACCAGCCGATCACACCGGCAACGACGACAGCGAGCGCTGCGGGGACCAACCAGCCGCCGCCGCCGCCAGGCATGGCTTGACGCAGCCGATCCTGGCTCTTGCGCAAAATTTCCTCCAGATCCGGCTGCCGGCCGCTGGGGCCGCCCGGCCGCGGACCCCAAGGTCCGTTATTGCCGCCACCGCCGCTCTGATTGCTCCAAGGCATGTGTCTATCGTCCTGATTGCTGAGGGGACCGCGCGATGAGCCGCCGTTCTGTGATGCGCCTATCGCGGGGAAACACTAGGTGCATCTCATGGCGGAACCGCGACCAAATTCTCGTGGGTTATAGGCCAGTCACCTTAGGCGCGCAATCCGGCGATCGGCCTCAGGATGAACGCCGCTCAAGAATGACGATACTGAAATCGTGATCGTCCTTTGTGCCGGCTTTATTAGGCTGGCGACAGACCTCTGTCCAACTGGAGGGCTCAAGGTCGGGGAACCACGTGTCGGCGTCCGGGCTCGCATGCACCTCGGTGAGATAGATGCGGTCCGCGCGGGGCAAGAACTCGCTGAAAACGCCCTCTCCGCCAATGACCGCGATTTCCGCCGCGCCGTGCTCTGCGGCCCAAATCCGGCCTGCCTCAAGCGCCGCGTTCAGGCTGCGCGCCACGACCACGTCAGAGGCCGCAAAGTCCGCATCGCGGGTGAGCACGATGTTGAGCCTGCCGTCCAAGACACGGGGCAGAGACTCAAACGTCCGGCGCCCCATGATCACAGGCTTGCCCATGGTCACCTTGCGGAAGAACTTCATGTCGGAGCGCAAATGCCACGGCAAGTCACCATCCCGGCCAATGGCGCGGTTCTCACCCATGGCAACAACCAGGGCAATCGGGGGCGCTCCCGGCTGAACGGGCGGCTCTTGTGAGGCGTTCACCGTGCTCACACGGCCACCTCGGCACGGATCGCCGGGTGCGGATCGTAGCCGATCAGCTCGAAGTCCTCGTAGGCGAAGTCGAAAAGCGAATTTACCTCAGGATTGACCATGAGCTGTGGACGCGGACGCGGCGTGCGGGACAATTGTTCGTCCGCCTGATCGATGTGGTTCAGATAGAGATGCACGTCCCCGAACGTATGGACGAATTCGCCCGCCTCCAGTCCTGTCACCTGCGCCACCATTTGCGTGAGAAGCGCGTAGGACGCGATGTTGAAGGGAACCCCGAGAAAGATATCGGCAGAGCGTTGATAGAGCTGACAGGACAGCCGCCCGCTGCCCACATAGAACTGGAACAGGCAATGGCAGGGCGGCAAAGCCATTTTGGGGATCTCGCCGACATTCCACGCACTCACTATGTGGCGCCGCGAATCCGGGTCTCGCTTGATCCCCTCGACAAGGGCCGCGATCTGATCCACCTCGTCCCCGGATGCGGATGGCCAGGAGCGCCACTGCTTTCCATAGACAGGCCCGAGTTCCCCGTTCCCATCCGCCCATTCATCCCAAATCGTGACGCCATGCTCCTTGAGATAGCGGACATTTGTCGAGCCCTGCAGAAACCAGAGAAGCTCGTGAACGATCGACTTCACGTGGAGCTTCTTGGTGGTCATGAGCGGAAAGCCGTCGGCAAGATCGAAACGCATCTGCGCACCGAAAAGGCTGAGAGTACCTGTGCCAGTCCGATCCTCTTTGCACAGACCCTCGTGGCGGACGCGGGCGAGTAGGTCGAGATATTGGCGCAAGGTTCATGTGTCCCTATATAATCCGTTGTCCGGAGTGCCGAGACTCAAAGGCTGGGCTTGCTACTTACGTCGATAGCCCCTGTAGGAGGAGCATTCAATGCGTGTTCTAGCAGTTGTCCTCGGCCTTACGCCCCTACTTGTTCTCGGCTTTGCCGCCGCACCGGCCTTCGCCAAAGTGATCGACATCGAAACGGTCCGCCAAATGGCTTTTGACCGGGGTATTGTCCGAATCGAAGAGATTAAGCTTCGCCGGAAAAAAGGCGTCTGGAAAGTCGAGGGCGAGGATGCATCTGGTGAAGAGATCGAGATGGAAGTCGAGGCGCAAACAGGCCGCATCATCAAGATGAAACGCGACTGAGCCTCTCGCCCCTTTCCTTCAACCCGCTTGTTTCCGCGCCCCCTTGATTTCGCGCATTTGGAGCGCAACCGATTCGCTTTTGCCAAGATTGGGCGTTATCCAACACTGGCTTTTCTTTGGCGCGCCGGAGGCCTATATATGATGGGCTAGCTTCGGTTAGCTATGGCGATAAATGGGCGACGTAATAAGCCACTCGGACCCGGGGGCGGTACCCGGCGGCTCCACCAGGTTTCAGTCTCGCGTTGTACACGAAATGCTTTGTACAAGACTTGCGAGCAGACGCGATGCGAACTGGAACGTGGCGGGGCCGAAATAGGATCGACGAGGGTGTAAAGGCCGTACTTTCGCTCGGCATGGTATCCGCCGTTATCGGGCCAAACCTTATAGTTGCCAATGACAACTATGCGGAGGCACGTCTCGCTGCGTAATGCAGCGCGATAGCCTAAATTAAAGCCCTAGCCTCCTCGCAGGGGTTAGGCGCGGTTTCGGAGGGCACCGGGCAACAGAAGCCCTCCACTTTTCGACGGGGTGACTACCTACGTCGCAAATTTTGGAGCGGCGCCATCACATGTCAGAAGACGGAATTCGATACGATCTTCTCACGCAGGACGCGCTGCGGGGCGTCGTCCGGGAAGTCCTGACACACGCCCAGCGTGAAGGGTTGCCTGGCGAGCATCATCTCTATATCGCGTTCGATACCCGCGCCGAAGGCGTTTCGATTTCGAAGCGCCTGAAGGAGCAGTATCCGGAGGAGATGACGGTCGTCCTCCAATACCAGTTCTGGGATCTCTTCGTCTGGGACGAGCGCTTTGAGGTGAAGCTCTCTTTTGCCAATGTACCGGAGCGCCTGGTCGTACCGTTCAGCTCCGTGAAGGCGTTCTACGACCCCTCGGCGCAGTTTGGCCTTCAATTCGGCAAGCCAGGTGCGGCCAACGATTCCGCCCGCCAGCACATGGCCTCAGCGATGCCCGATGTGGTGGGTGTCAAAGGCGAAGAAACCCGAGTTCTCGAGGCCGAATCCGAAGAAGATAGCGAGAGCGACAGCGTCGAAGTGGTGATGTCCCGCCCACCCGCCGAAGTTGTCCAACTCGACAATTTCCGCAAGAAATAGGTGCATTCTTCGGCGCACCTAGTGCCAGCTGCCTAAAACTTGGTCGTTTCTTGCAACATGGGCTTCGCTGAGCATTCATTTCATGCTGTTTTTCTCATGGCACGATTTCTGAATGGGAACTTCGGTGCGCAGACAGCTCAAAGCGCCAGAAGGACGCATCGTTGAACAAGATCGATCTCATCCACCAGTCGCGCTCCGTGGAGCACTCGGCTCTTGCGCCTATCCAAGATTATCTGGTCGAGCTGCATAAACGGATTTCAAGGATTGAGGGCGGCAGCCCCGCTGACTACATCCCTGAGCTCGGCAAGGTCGACCCCGATCTTTTCGGCATCGCCATCGCCACTGTGGACGGGCAACTCTACACCGTGGGAGATGCGCAAGCGCCTTTCGCTGTCCAATCGGTCTCCAAGCCGTTCATGTATGGCTACGCGCTCCAGCACTACGGGCGCCAGCGTGTGCTGCAGCAGGTCGGCGTGGAGCCCACAGGCGAAGCGTTCAACTCCATCGTTCTCGATGAAGTAGCCAACAGGCCGTTCAACCCGATGGTCAACGCAGGCGCGATCGCCATCGCCGAAATGATGTAGGGCGAGACGCAGGAACAGCGCATCACAAACATGATCGGGCTGTTTTCAAGCCTTTCCGGACGCGAGCTCGAAATCGACGAGGCTGTCTTCAAGTCGGAACTCACAACGGGGCACCGCAACCGCGACATCGCCTACATGATGCTCAACACGGGGATGATCGAAAAGGATCCCGAGCAAGTGCTCGACCTGTATTTCCGCCAAGGCTCCGTGAACGTCACGGCCTCCGACCTCGCGACGATGGCCGCGACACTCGCCAATGATGGGACCAACCCCATCACGGGCCACAAGATCTTCGATACGCGATATGTCCGCGACGTGCTCACGGTGATGAACTCCTGCGGCATGTACGATTACGCGGGAGAATGGGCTTACGACGTCGGCATGCCGGCCAAAAGCGGGGTCTCGGGCTGCATCATCGCGGCCATTCCGGGGCAAATCGGCATCTGTGTCTACGCGCCGCCCATCGACAATCAGGGAAATAGCGTGCGCGGGATTCGCGTCTGTCATGACATGTCACGCGAATTCCAGCTTCACGCGTTCAACAATCACACGAACGCTCGCAATGTCCTGAGGCGCGATTACCGCGCGGATATGGTGCGATCGAACCGCCTCCGGACATTAGAAGAGCGCGCCCTGCTCGCAGAAACTGGGCGGAAAATATCCGTGATCGAGGCACAGGGCGCCCTCTTCTTCGGCTCGACTGAGCAGCTCTTGCGCAAGCTCACCAGCCTCACCCAGGACTCGCAATACGTGATTGTCGACTTTAAGCGCGTGCACCATGCCGATGCATCTGCCTGCAAGATGCTCGTGCGGGCGGTGCGGGCCTTGGCGGCAAGCGATACGGAGCTGATGTTTGCCTCGATCGACGACGAGTGGCCGCTGGACCGGCTGACGCGCGCACTAGCGGAAACCGAGGAAGGCCATAGCATGCTGCAATTCCGCGACGCGGACGCAGCGCTGGAGTGGTGCGAAGATCAGCTTCTTGCCGGCAACGGCTCTCGCGTCGGCACCAAGTTCTCGTTGCAGGAAATCAACCTCTTCAACGGCCTGTCGGCGGACGAATGCCGACTGGTGGAAGCCATCGTCCGGCCGCTCGTCTTCGAGAAGGGAGAGGTCATCATGCGCGAAGGAGATCCCGCAAATCTGTTTTTCGTGCTGCCGCGCGGCACGGTCAGCGTGGAGATCAAGATCCACGGCAAAGGCGAGCGGCGCAAGCGCGTGGCCTCGATCGGCCCAGGTCTCTCCTTTGGCGAAATGGCGCTCCTCGACGGCGGACGTCGTTCCGCAGACATCGTGGCCAATGAGCGGGTGATCTGCTATGGGCTCGGGGTCGAGGAGCTCCACGAGCTCGCCGAAGACCACCCGAACGTCATGATTACGATCCTCAGCAATCTGACCCGGGAATTCTCCGAACGCCTCCGGCACGCCAATGACGAAATCAGCGTCCTCGAATAACGACCTTAAACCGCTGGTGCGTGCGCGGGTTCGACCTTCGCCCGCGGCTCGCTGGAGGGTGTCAATGGCACGCTCAACTCCACATAGAGACCTTCCTTGCGAAACTCCGTCTTTGTTTCACCGCCAAGATTGTGGCGGATACCCTGATCGATCAGCTGAGAGCCGAACCCTTTACGCCCTTTGTTCTTGGGCACGGCCTGCACGCCCCGCTCCTCCCATACCAGAGCTAGGCGACTGCGCCGCTGGGTCTTCCAGCTCACATTGAGCTGGCCCGAGTTCTGCGAAAGCGCGCCGTATTTCACCGCATTGGTAGCAAGCTCGTGCAAGGTCATGGCAAGGATCGATGTGCATTGCGGCGGTAGCAGCACTTCCGATCCCTTGATGACGATCTTAGGTCCGCCTTCGCGCTTGTAGGGTTCGAGTTCCCGCTCGACCATGGCCTTGAGACTTGCACCCGACCACTGGGACTCCAGGAGGAGATCATGGGCCCGGTGCAGGGCCCGAAGCCGTTCGGCAAGGGTCCTGGCCATGGTTTGAGTCGTCGGGTCCTTGGCCTGGCGCAGGCTCGCTTGGACCAGAGACTGCACAATGGCCAAGGCATTCTTCACCCGGTGATTGAGCTCGCCGACAAGCATGGTCTGGCGCTGCGCCGTGCGACGCCGCTCGGTCACGTCGCGAAACACCAGAACCGCACCGGCTAGCGAGCCGTCTTGGCCGACGATGGGCGCACCGGAATGCTCCACAGGCAACTCCTTGTCGTCGCGTGTGATGAGTATCGCCCCGGATTCCATCCGCGAGACCTCGCGCTCACGCAGCGCCCTCAGCGCGGGATCATCGACCGGCTTGCGTGCCTCCTCATCGACCACGCGGAAAACGACCCAGATGGGACGCCCGCGTGCCTCGGCCGCCGACCAACCGGTTAGTTCCTCCGCGACCTTGTTTAGGAGGAGCACACTGCCGCTGGGGTCCGTGGCAATGACCCCATCGCCAATGGAGCCGAGCGTCGTCGATAGCCATTCGCGCTGCCCACGCAGATCCATCAACGCAACCTGGCGGCCGCTATCGGCGCGCCTGACGGCGCCGAGCGCGGTCCAGGCAAAAAGAGCGAGCACAACAATACTCGCCACAGCAAAGATCGCGAGCGTGGCCCCACTATCGTAAAGCGCATGAACCTCGGCTTGCCGGGCGAACCACCCAATGATCGGCGGCACGACCAGAATACCGGGGAGAAGCCGGCGGAGCATCTCACCCGCTGGCGACTGCTCGAAAATCGCGGCGGCGATCCCGCGTTCGGGCGATGCAGCAATGAGACCCGTGGCGAGCAAGATCACGCAAACCGCGCCGTAGGCGGTTAGCGGCATGAACGGAAACGGATCGCCCGAAATGTCGACACCATAGGCGCGGCCGGTGAGCAAGATGAGCACTTGCGCCAACATGACCAAAGTGAGGACTTGGCTGAGCACTGCCGGCGCGGTGCGGCTATTCTCGGCGTAGATCAGGGCGATGCCGAACAAGACTAGAGCCCCGAGGATGCCGGGGGAGGTTTTGGCTGCGGCGGGGACCCCGTCCAGCGATCCAGCACCTTGAGACGCGGAGTCTTGTGGCGCGGAGTCTTCAGGCGCGGCGCCTTTCGACGCGGCACCCTCCACCGCGGCTTCCGTGGGAATCAACACATCGTCCAGACCCAGATCCAGCCCGAGAGCGCCCTGGCCAAGCATGAGAAGCCCGAAAAGGAACAAGAAGACCCCGATGAGCCGGGAGAGAAACCTGATCCGCCGAAATGTGAAACAGAGAAGTCCCAAGCCCGCTAGAATGATGCCGAGAGCAGCAATCGGGGTCATGCCACCAAGGCTCGGCAGCCAGCGGCCCGGGAGAATTTCGAGCCACGCAGCGAGCACGATCTCGCCGATCAGGCAAACCACGACGCCTGCGAACCTGGAATAGGCTTCGCACCCTTCCGCCGTCTTGGACTGGGGCAGCACGATATTTCTAGACGCCGCCGTCACTCGCCCTCCTCGCCTGACCACCTGGCACGGGGCGCCATGAAAACGGCCACAAAAAACTTCGCCACATCCCAGGTTCTCTCATCTGCAAGCGCAATGCTATAGCCTTAGACCCCATCGCCCGATAGCTGACCGCTACATCGGTCCAAACTTGGGTCTAACTCGGGTCCAAAAAACCGTCTGTCGCCAATTCTCCAAGTTACTAAAAGGAAAATCCGCTCATGTCTGTCGCCGATGCCCCTGAAGCCTCGCTCCCCTCGCGCACCGAGACGGATGCTTTCGGGCCGATCGAAGTCCCCGGCAACCGCTACTGGGGCGCGCAAACCCAGCGTTCCCGCCAAAACTTCCAAATTGGCGATCAACATATGCCACAAGCCCTGATCCGTGCCATGGCGAAGGTCAAGAAGGCAGCTGCGCTGACCAATTTGGAACTTGGCCTGCTCGAACAAGCCTTGGCCGATGCTATCGCCACTGCAGCAACGGAGATCGCCGACGGCAAGTTGGACGATCATTTCCCCCTCGTTGTGTGGCAAACCGGGTCCGGCACTCAGACCAATATGAACCTGAACGAGGTGATCGCGAACAGGGCCAGCGAACTCCTTGGCGGGGAACTCGGCACTAAGAAGCCGATACACCCCAATGACCACGTTAATCTCGGTCAGTCCTCCAACGACACCTTCCCCACCGCCATGCATGTGGCGGCGGCCGATGAAATCGCGCGCAGGCTCAATCCCGCGCTCTCCCGGCTCTACCAGGCCCTCAAAGACAAGGCCGAGGCGTTTCAGGATGTGCTCAAGATCGGTCGCACCCACATGCAGGATGCAACGCCCCTGACACTTGGTCAGGAATTCGGCGGCTATGCGGCGCAGATCGACCACGGCATCGAGCGCTTGAAGCTGACGCTCCACGGCCTCTATGCGCTGGCGCAAGGCGGTACCGCCGTGGGCACAGGATTGAATAGCCACCCGGATTTTGCCGAGATCTTTGCGCGCAAAATCGCGGAGATGACGGGGCTTCCCTTCGTCCCGGCGGAGAACAAGTTCGAGGCGCTCGCTGGAAACGAGGCCTATGTCTTCACGCACGGCGCGCTGACCGCGGTCGCAACTTCCATGTTCAAAATTGCAAACGATATCCGCATGCTGGGTTCCGGCCCGCGCTCGGGCCTTGGCGAACTACTTTTGCCGGAAAACGAACCCGGCTCCTCGATCATGCCGGGCAAGGTAAACCCCACCCAGTGCGAAGCCGTGACCATGGTGTGCGCGCAAGTTATGGGCAATGAGACCACGGTGAGCTTCGCGGGCAGCCAAGGCCATTTCGAACTCAACGTCTTCAAGCCCGTCCTCGCCTATGCCCTGCTCCAGTCGGTGCGCCTACTTGGCGACGTCGCGGACAGTTTTACGAAAAACTGTGTCGTGGGCATCAAAGCCAACCGCGAACGCATCACCGAGCACATGGGGCGTTCGCTCATGCTAGTGACCGCACTCGCACCCCATATCGGCTACGACAAGGCGAGCCATATTGCCAAAGAGGCGCATCAACGCGGCAGCACTTTGCGGGAAGAAGCGGTTCGGCTCGGCTACGTGGACGAGGACGAATTCGACCGGCTCGTACGCCCTGAAGACATGGTCGCGCCAAAGGCATAGCGATCGCATCAATGACGAACTCTCGCAACAAGCGCTCACTCACCATCGCCCGGCACCGGACCAGTGTGTCTCTGGAAGAGCCGTTCTGGGAGGCGTTGTCCGAGATTGCCAGGGGTCAAGGAAAGTCCGTGGCGGGGCTCGTCAGTGAAATCGACAAGGCGCGCACCGAGCGGAAGGATGCAGCCAGTCTTTCCGCCACCTTGCGACTCTATGTCTTGGAGCAGATGCGAGGGTCACAGACGAAGAGCGGGACTTAGCGTCCGCCGAAGCCGCCGCCAAAGATGCTGTAGTTCTTCTTCCAGTCATCCCGCCGGGATTTGCGGCGTGCGCGGCGGCGCTTGCGTTTCGTTGTCGGCTCCACCACCTCTTCGCCTTCGGTCGCGGCCTCGTCCAAGACGCCGGCTGCCGCATCCCCTTCCAGAACATCAGCAATCGGGTCGCCCGGCGCCGCATTGGCGTCGATTTGTGGTGCTGAGGGTTGCAGGGGCGAGCCCGCCGAGGGAAGTGGCAGCACGACACCGGGGGCAGCAGCAGCACGTTGCGCCGCAGCTCTCGCCTCTGCTTCGATCCGTGCGCGTGCGGCCCTGTCCGCGGCGGCCCTTGCCTCCGCCGCTGCTCGTTCCTTAGACGCCCTGTCGGCGGCGGCCCTGGCTTGTGCCGCGGCCTTCGCTTCAGATGCAGCTCTCGCCTCTGCAACGGCGCGGTCCTGAGCGGCCCTCTGGGCGGCAGCTTTTGCATCAGCTGCTGCCTTCTCGGCAACTTCCTGTTCTGCGGCCGCGCGCGCGGTCGCTTCCCTCTGCTCGGCCGCCTTAGCTTCCATTGCCGCACGCTCTTGCGCAGCTTTCTCTGCAGCGGCCTTTTCGGCGGCGGACCGGTCCGCGGCTGCTCTGGCTCTGGCTTTGGCTTGGGCCGCCGCCTCTGCATCAGCGCTCGCGCGGTCCTTGGCAGCCTGCGCATCCGCGGCTGCTTTCTCAGCGGCGGCTCTCTCCGTAACGGCTCTCGCCTGGGCGTCAGCCCTCTCGCGGGCCGCTTGTTCCGCCGCAGCCCTTTGCGCCTCTGCCCTTTCTGCTTCTGCTCTTGCCTCCGCCGCAGCTCTTTCAGCGGCAGCCCTATCGGCAACGGCTTGGGCTTCGGCACTCTCACGTGCCGCTTTCTCTGCAGCGGCCTTCTCGGCGGCGCGTCTGGCCTCAGCCTCACGTTCGGCTTGGGCTTGGGCTTGAGCTTCCGCTCTTGCTTGGGCCTCCGCCTTTTCTTGCGCCTCTGCCTTGGCTCTTGCCTCGGCCTCGGCCCTGACTTTCGCGTCCGTATCGGTTGGCGGGGTCCGGCCGGTGACATCGAGCGTTTCGAGGCGTTCGACATCGTCTTGTAGACGATCGATGGTGAGTTGGCTCTCGATGGCCGCCGTACCAACGGCAGGCGTGATCGTGCCTGCATTATCGAGCGGACCCGCATACACGATGCCCATTGGCGGAACACCTGCATCCTGCGGCGAGGTCAACCGCATCTGCCACTCGCTGTCGAGCCTAAGGCTTGCGAGCTCCACATAGGCTTTGACTGACGTCTCAACGCCCTTGCTCGCCAGGGCTGCGGGCGCAAACCGCAACGTGCCATTCTTCACATCGAACGCAAAACTGGCCGGCGCATACTGATAGGTTCCCTTCGTCAGGCTGTTGCGGATGCCTTGCGCATCCGCATCGATCTGCTCTTTCGTCGCCTGAACGTTGCTCCTCGCTGCTTTCGCCGCGATCTGGCGCAGCGGCTCCGCGGTGAAGGTTGTCAACACCCCGCTCCCAAGCCCGAGTACGCCCTCCCCCTCAAGGCCCGCCACGACGCCCGGTGGGCTCAAGCCCTCCCCTTGCACATTGAAGGTGAGGTCGAAGGGACCCTTGGCAAGAGATTGGCCGGTAACCGCTTTCGAAAGCGTCGTCAGATCGCCGGCTTTCAGGTCAACCTTCGCCGTCAGGGCCGCACCGCTGCCGCGCGGCGAGAGCGTGCCAGATGCCGAGAACGTGCCGCCGAACAATTGGCCCTGGATGGACTCAATGGCCAGACCGTTGCTGTCGACTTTTGCGCTTAGCTTTCCGTCCCTTACCTGGAACGGTTGGCCGAGAGACAACGTCTTAGCGCTGAGCGAGATGTTGCCTTGCGCGTTGTCGAGGATGCCGAGCGCAAAGCCGCGCGCGGGCCAAACTTGCGCCGCTTTCTCGCCCACCGCGCCCAACACTTCTTCGGTCGAGGCCGTTCGCTCCCACGCCACGAGGACACCCATCAGCGCCGGCAGCGAGATCCGCTCTCCGGCAGCCGTGATGTCGAATGTGGTGAGCGCACCGCCGCGATCAAAATGCGCGCGGCCTTCGATGGGCCTGTCATCGACCTTGGCCTTCACCTGCTCAAGATCAATCTTACCGGCTTGCTTGGTCACACTGGCGCTGACAGAAAGCGGCACGCCACTCGCGCTGGGCGGCGGATCGAGCCCGAGTAGCGGCAGAGCGAGACTGGCATCCTCGGTGGAAATTGATGCAAAGCCACTTAAGGCCGTCCCGTCTTCCTTGACGGCGCCGGTCCCATCGAATGCCAATTGCAGTGCGCTGGTTTCAAGCGCGCCTCGTCCTGAGAGTTGCTGGCTTGGAATACCCGTCACCTTCACTGAGAGCGTCCCCTGATCGCCAGCGGCCTTCGCGAGCCGGTCTTGCGGCAAATCCGGGAAGAGCAAAACGAGCAACGCTTGCGGCCTGTTGCCGGTCACGCTACCGGCAATATCGATCTGCGCATCCATGGGCGCTTTGGGGGCGCCATTCGCCTTCGCAACGAGCGCCACATCCGAGCCACCCACATGCCCGTTGAGTTCAAGAGAGACTTTGGTCGTCTCGCCTTCGCGCGCGGCCACCAGCGCGGCGCGCAGATCGAGCGGTGCGAGCGCGGAGAGATGCTTGGACTTCACCACGTTGTCGCTGAAACCAAAAATGCGTGTCAGGGCCCGCAGACTGCCGTTCTCTTGCGCCTGAAGCGTCAGATCGACTTGCCCCGACGGGGAGTCCGCAAGACTGGCAATGCGTCCCTTGCCGCCCAGCGTGATCGCACCCGGTGCGACAAAATCCAGATACTCAACATCCAATGTCCCTCCGCTCAGTGACAGTTTTGCATCGAGCTTGCCAGGCGCGAGGTCGGGCAATAAGAGCTCGCCGACTTGCACACTCGCGCGCACGTCATCGTCACGGAGCTGCTTGAGAAGCCCGTTGCTGTTTGCCGCTGGCGCCATCTCTTGAGACGCCTCTTGCGATTTCGGCGTCTCGCTCTCGCTCGTGGACAGCCATGCGCTCCCGAGCGGTTCGTCGCCCAGCACTTCACGCAAGTCGAGACGATCGCTGGTGAGGTCGATATCGATTTGGTTGGTGGCGCCAGCCTCATAGAGGAAACTGCCGCCGAACTGCGTCCCGCTCACGGCCCCGACCGCATTGGCCAGCTTGATCTCGCCATCCCCGACCGTTGCATCGGCTTGAAGAGAAAAATCGCCAACGAAGGGCTGCCCCATCATCGCTCGGTCGCCGGCAGCCCAGCGCGTCAGCGCCCGCAAACCCGCCCCATCGATCTTGATGGGGCCAGTGAACAGAGGCCCAGACTGGCCTCGCCGCAAGCGGCCTGATGCCGAGATGCGGTTCTCGCCAGGCAATGTCGCCTTCAACTGCTCGATCGTAACGCCGCCGCCATCACTCGTGAGCCGAACATCGAGAGCCCCTGCTAGATCGCCCCCCAACCCAGCCTGTTCGATGTCGAGGGCAAGAGACCC
>Ga0316192_10000276_pt1 | contig 36219 bp, 31 predicted proteins | sample MerIslwburrow_MG_FD_204931 | JGI IMG/M metagenome (GOLD analysis project Ga0316192, IMG submission 204931) | Coastal sediment microbial communities from Maine, United States - Merrow Island worm burrow | ecosystem: Environmental > Aquatic > Marine > Coastal > Sediment | place: USA: Maine...
ATAACTGCCAACACCGTCGCCGCTACTTTCCGACAAGTCGCATTCAACGATGTTTGATGACTCTTCCCGCTATCTCTTTGAAAATCATAATATTCTCGCATCCCACTCGTTCCACGTAACACCGTTTAACGTTATCCCTTGTCTTTTGAATATGGCGTTCATTTGGTTTTTCGTCCGAACAATCATTTGATTTAAATTGTTAAAACCTGACACCAACGACCTCAACTCCATTATTGGACTGTCCTCGTGATAAACCTCTGTCAATCTTCCACACCTCAATAAATCTGCCAATTCACAGGCATCTGAGAAATCGTTCTTAGGACCTATTTTTTTTGGTAAATGTGATGGGCTACAAATGACCATTTGATTGAGTTACTCATTTTATATTGTGCTCTTTTTCCCAGAGGTTAAGTTGTTTTTCAAAGGCTGCGATTTCTTCTTTGTATTTAGAACGGATGTCGATGTTTTCTTTTTTTGAATAAACGAGAACATATACTGTCTCTGCATTTTTGTCTTCTGATCTAACATCAACAATCTCTTCTAGTATCATGACATTACCAACTCACGTTTAAGTCAGTCACTTTTCGTTGACACTCTGTGATTCAACACCACTTCAGAATCGTCATCCCATGAAATCTTAAATTTACATTTATTTTTTTCAACTTCTGTAATTACCAGTTCCAAGTCATAGTATTCGCCTGGAGTGAACAGTGTCATTCCCTTTTTTAGTCCATCAGCCTCACCAACATTTGCAACGCCAGAAAGTTTATTAAATACCTTAGTAATTTTTCCAACAATAGGCTTTTTCAACAAATACCCATTCCATTTTTTAGGGATTTCTGGAAAACCAGTCACCTTCTTTTCCTCATCATCTAATTTCAAATAAAATGAGCCGTGACAATCATCTCTTGGCTCTTCACCTGAATTAATTGAATTACAGAAATCAATCATTCTTTTTTCGGAAATCAAATACTCTCTAAGTCCCCATTTAATCTTGTGAAACGTAATCGATTCAGGTTTTGCCTTGTGATCAAATTGAAAGTACCTAAACTGCACAGCAATATCATTTTTATTGTTTTTGAATGCACCTATTTTTCTACCGTAAAGACCCAAACAGCCATGTTCTTCATAATCTATTCGACCAAATTTATAAAGTGTCACATAATTATTACTACCCAAACCATCGCCGTAATAATATTGAGCAGACGTTTGACCTTTTATTTCTCCATTTTCATAAATACCTTCAAAACATTTCTTACCATCAAAATCATATTCAATCACCTTGCCATGAATCACAGAATCGCTTATATCTTCTGACCACCTAAAAAATCCTTCAATTCTTTTACTGCCATTATTCCAATAAAGAGTTCCTTGCCCACTCCAAAAACCATCTTTCCAGTGTCCCTCATATTCTTTATTTCCATTGGAAAAATACGAGGTTCCCCACCCTTCAGGAACATTATGTTTAACCTGAACCTGACCAACATACTTTGACATCTGACCGTAACCGTCTTCTCTCTCAAGTTCTAGCATGGACTTTAAAAAACACCCTGAAAAAAACAACCCGATAAACACCATGACAATTCTCATCTAATCTCCTAAAATCATAAAATCACTTTAAAAATTATATCACAACCTCAAACCCCCAACCCATCTACAGCCTTCTTCAAAACCTGAGGGACACCGTGGGTGATGTTTTTCTATGTACCGCTCCCCTTCCAGAGTTTTTTTGTTGTCTTTGTGGGATTATGTTGACCTCTGGGAAAGTGGGATGTTATTCAATAATATACGACAAAGTTACAACTGATTTTATTTCTTTCTCAATCGTCGATGTGTCATAGGTTCCATAACCAGATGTTTCTGTAGAATTAGGAGAAGTGATTTGAAAGACTCCTTGTCCAGCTGACGATAATTTTCCGACCTTCCCCCCACTTTGCTCTGCCATTACCATTGCCCTTGAATGTGCATCCTCGGCAGCTTTTGACAATAAATCTATTTTATACTTGTTTAAATCTTGAATGTAATAATTTGGATCACCAACATACAACTCAAATCTTTTTGATATATACCCGCTCAACTCTTTAGAAACACTTTGAATTAATTTCACATTCTTCGACTCAACGCTTAGGGATTGATCCAACTTAAAATAGTCTATTTCATTTGTGTCATTTCCTTTAACATCCTTTTTGAAAATTTTATCAATATCAACATTTCCAACGGACAAAGTCTTTTCTTTAATGGAGTGATTAATATGCTTTGTAATTTCATCCATCTGTTTTTTCAATTTTTCATACCCGTTAATGTATCTGATTTTTCATCTAAATCCTTTAGAAAACTTGACTTGGGATTTATTCAGTGAGCCCTAATTATCAATCAACAAGTGAGCTATAATGCCTCCATAATTCAATATAAAACGGAATTGAAAGAAGGGTTTATCAACAACCTAATGAAACAACTCAAAGGCTTTTTAATCACCTCACATTGGGAAGACACTCAACATGGTCACCAATTGATTTTTTATGGCGTCAGTAAAATCGGACCGTTCAAAATTATTATTGACAACACTCCTCCTATATTTTTCATCAAACGTAGTTGCTCAACAAAATTTAAAAAAGATCCAATACGTAACCCTGTCAAACTAACAAACTTTTACAACGAAGATATTGACGCCCTATATTTCAAAAAATACAAAAATCTAACGCAAACACTTGATCAACTCAAAACCACTGGGGTCACCACATACGAATCGGATATCCGACCAGCTGATCGTTTTTTAATGGAACATTTCATCAATGGAAGCGTTCAGTTAGAAGGTGAGAGTCAGCAACAGAAAAATCTCCTTGTTTTCAAAAATCCTAAAATCTCCAAAGATGAGAATGTTCCACATTTTAAAGTGATCTCCATTGATATTGAAACGTCTGGTAACGGTGACCTTTATTCCATAGCCTACCACTGTTATCAAGATGGTTTTGACAAAAGAAAAGTATTCATGCTAGGTCAAGGTCCACAAGCCAAAGACCTCAACATGCAATACATTGAAGATGAAAAACAATTACTTATCGATTTTCAAAAAGAGTTTCATCAATTAGACCCTGACATCATCATAGGGTGGCATGTGATTGGATTTGATCTGACATTGCTTCAGAAAAAATACAGTGAACACGGTTTAACTCTTAATTTAGGGCGCGAAAACACAGCTCTAAACATCACAGAACGTAAAGGAAGAGGTTCTTTTGCTCGTATGAAAGGTCGAGTAGTCCTTGATGGCCCCACTGTAATGCGAACCGCATTTTATAGTTTTGAAAATTTCAAATTGGAAACCGTAGCCCATGAGATACTTGGAACAGGTAAAGACATCCAAAGTGAAGGAATAGAAAAAATAAAAGAAATAGAGAATAGATTTCACAACGACAAACTATCATTGGCCCGTTACAACCTACAAGATTGCATTTTAGTCAGCGACATCTTCAAAAAAACAGAATTGATTCAATTACTTGTCACCCGCACTAAAATTTCAGGCATGTTATTTGACCAAATGGGATTCTCAGCAGCCGCGTTTGATCATTTTTACCTTCCCCTTCTTCACCGTCGTGGTTTTGTAGCTCCCAACATTGCCGATGTTAAAGTTTTGGAACACAGTACTGGCGGATATGTACTAGAGCCTAAAACGGGGCTTCACGAACATGTGGTGGTACTAGATTTTAGAAGCTTGTATCCCAGTATTATTCAAACATTTAAAATTGATCCTCTTTCTCGAATCTGTCAGGACACCAACACCCTCGAAACACCTGAAGGTCACCATTTTTCGAGAACCGAGCATATTCTTCCCACGCACATCGAACGCCTCCTCTCATTGAGGGCAAAAGCCAAAAATAATAATGATGCACATCTCTCACAGTCCATCAAAATTCTGATGAATTCCTTTTACGGGGTCATGGGGTCAGGAGGCTGTCGTTTTTACCACAAAGACCTCCCCTCGGCCATAACGACCACAGGGCATTGGGTACTACTGACGGCTATGTCCTATTTAGCTTCATTGAATTACGAAGTGATTTATGGTGACACCGATTCCGTTTTTGTAAAACTTAAAGAAAATGAATTTGATAACTTCTCATCCACAGGTCAGCTTATTGCCCAACAAGTGAGTAACCATCTTAAAGAACTCATTAAGAAACAATTCAATGTGGAATCCTATCTCGAAATGGAATACGAAAAATATTTTTCAAAATTCTTTCTATCTCCATCACGTAGCGCTGCAGGAGGAGCTAAAAAGCGTTACGCTGGATTGTGCTATAACCCCACAATGAAAAGTAATGAACTTTATTTTGTCGGAATGGAGATTGTTCGATCTGATTGGACAAATCTTGCTAAGAAATTCCAATATGAACTCTTTGAACGACTATTCGACGATCAGAAAATCGTACCTTGGATCAAAGATTTTGTGAGTAAATTTAAAGAGGGTCAATTTAACGACCTATTGGTGTATAAAAAACGTCTCACTAAAGATATTGACGAGTATGTCAAATCAATCCCTCCTCATGTCAAAGCGGCTCAACTGTTATTAGATGCAGGTATCGAGGTGTCACGAAATATCGAATATGTCATGACACTCCAAGGTCCCATTCCTACAATGCTCGATCATCAGGATATTGATTATGCTCACTATATCGAAAAACAAATCAAACCGTTAGCCGATTCTGTTCTTTGGGTTTTCGGCATTACTTTTAATGAAATTTTTTACGGTATCCAACAAACACTTTTTGATGAATAAATTGTCTGTTTGCAGTTACTTCGCACTTCCTTGTTGTTATGTTGCAGTTTGATTATTTCAATTTATTTTTAACCTCAGACTCAGTAAGTCCAGAAATTTCAACAATTTTATGACTCGACGTTTTTCCTGAAAGAATACAAACAGATTTTTTTGGTAGATCAAGATTTTTCGCAATCAATTCGATCACCGCCTTATTTGCTTTTCCGCTTTCTGCTGAAGCACGTAGCTTCATGATAATTAGCCTTCTTGAGGATAGGTTTTTGATTTCCTTCCATCTCTAGCATTATCAACCCTATCGTGCAATTTGGAATCGTAAGCCTCTACATCGGGAAGTATGATATATGGCAAATACAAAATAGAAGCTATGTACACGACCAATAAATCATACCCATTCATTATGTTGGTCCAGAATCGCTGATTTCTTTGTCCGTGCCCTTTTTGATCCAGCCATACCCTTGCATGGCATTGTGATGTGGATGAGTACCATCCATAAAGTAAAGAGGATCGTTTTTCTCCTTTGTCACTTTGATATTATCATATTGTTTAATGAAATTTATTTAAGCTTCTATGTCAGCCTTGCCAGACACCAACTTGGTTTTCTTATGAACGTAACCCATTTGTGTTGATGACATGGACATTCAATTTGTGCAGGGAAAATCAGTCAATGCCCAATCAAAAATTCGGCTTCTAAAGAAATTGGAAAAAGCTAATCCAGGTAAAGGAAAAATTTATTTGATTATCGATAATGCCAGATATTACCATTCAGCTTTGGTTACAGAATTTCTCAAAAAATCTCGAGTCGTGCCAAAATTCCTGCCACCATATTCACCAAACCTTAATTTGATTGAAAGATTGTGGAAACTACTCAAAAAAGAAGTGTTGACGAATGTCTATTATGAAAAATTTAGCCAATTCAAATACGCTTGTACCAGCTTTCTCAAAAAAATGAGTGGTCGTAAAGATTTACTTGGTTCCCTGATTACTGAAAATTTTCAAATCTTGAGATTCAGGTAAAACTGTTTCCGCTGGGCATATATCCTTACAATGGGATACCATAAATTGTGATCATAAACAAATCACATTATGGCCCCATCATATCAACACACCCCCTCAATTCCAACGGCTCAATTTTGGTGTAAATCTCAATAGAACTTATATCCCTATGCCCCAAAAACGCAGAAATAACATAAAGTGGAGCACCTCCCTTGAGCATGTGTGTACCACAACCATAGGTTAAAGGCAGAAACTCAATCAAAAATATTCTTGGATAATTTTGGATAAATCAGCCTTCACAAAACGTTTTTGGTACTGCATAATATGTTTCTGTTTTTGCGACATTTTTATAGAAAATTCCCACAACGAAAACGGAAATATATAGAATCTAACTGTGCGTTTAAATAGTCAGGATTAAATATGGAAAATCGTCGAGAATTTGTCAAAGGAACATTAGCCACACTTTCAGCTCTTTGCGCAGGGTCATTTATCAGTCGTGATCAGATCAAAGTGCTACATGCCTCTGAAGTTAAGATGGGCCCATTGAAAGCGGCAGATAAAAATGGAGTCAAGCTGCCCGAGGGGTTTACGTCGCGCATTGTGGCTCGCTCTAGCCAGACATCTTGCGAGAAATCTGATTACAAATGGCACGGGGCTCCTGACGGGGGTGAAGTGTATGCCTGTGATGACGGGGGGTGGATTTATGTGTCAAATTCCGAACTTAATAAAAAAACAGGTGGTGTTGGTGCCTTAAGATTCAATGCCAAAGGTGATATTATCGATTCGTATTCCATTTTAGATTCCACCAGTCGCAATTGTGCAGGTGGGGCTTCGCCTTGGGGCACTTGGCTTTCTTGTGAAGAGTTTGACCAGGGCCGGGTTTGGGAGTGTGACCCTTGGGGTAAGGAAAAAGCCGTTGTGCGTCCAGCTCTGGGAGTGTTCAACCATGAAGCCATTTGTTTTGACATGAAAAATAAAGCAGCTTATCTCACAGAAGATAAAGGTGATGGCCGCCTTTACCGCTTTGTGTCGAAGAGCGTGAAAAATGATCGTATGGACCTTGACAATGGTCAAATGCAAGTGGCTAAAGTCGATAAGGCCACCAACAAAGTGACCTGGCTTGATTTGCCTGATCCACTGGCGAAAACTAAACCCACACGAAATCAAGTCAAGGACAGTACAGTATTCAAGGGGGGCGAAGGTATTGTCTTCCACAAAGGTATTGTGTCGTTTACTACTAAGGGAGATAACAGAGTGTGGTCGTATGACACGAAGACGGAAACAATATCAATTGTGTATGATTACAAAACAAACTCCAACCCCATTCTCACCGGGGTAGACAACATCACAGTGACACCAAAAGGTGAACTAATTGTGGCTGAAGACGGAGGTGACCTGCAGATTGTGGGTCTTGACAGTGAAGGAAAGACTTTTCCCGTGTTGCAGCTTGAAGGCCATAAAAAGTCAGAAATTTGCGGACCCGCATTTTCACCTGATGGCACACGCTTGTATTTCAGTTCACAACGTGGCACCACAGGTAAGAATCATGACGGTATCACCTTTGAAGTGACAGGTCCATTCAAAGGGTAAGCCGTCGTTGAGACACACAATCAAAGATGGCTGGTATGTTTCACAAGTGTTTGAAATAGATTCGCTAACAAGGCAGTGAAGAAGAAATTGGGTTTCATATTAAATGAAAAAATGCGTGCGGTAGCTCTATTAAGGCGTTTTAAAAAAGAAGTCAAAAAGATGAAAACGGTGAATATATCGAAGCCGATCTTGAGGATTACAAAACCGCTTACGATTTATTTATGCCATTACTCAAAAAACATGAAGATGATCTATAACCGAAAGGGCCAGAGACTTTTTAAAACCTCTCAATGGTCAAACCACACCCTTCACTAGAAGAGAAATCATGGAAGAGTATAAATGGAGTTACAGGCGAATATGGGAAACAATGGATGAATTGATTCAACAAGAGATCATCGTAGAAGAAACTAAACCTTTAAGACGTGCGCCACAATTTAGCATAGTAGCTAAGTGATCTTTATGACACTGTGTTTACCGAGTTGGTGTTGTGGAATATATTGGTTTTTATGTAGTTATTGGAGCTTAATTACCCTCATAATTTTTAAAACTACCTGATCCCCATATTTTCTTTTCTATTTTTTGAGGACCTCCATAGCATTTAACATCACCAGAACCACTTATTGCAACTGAAATTTCGTGATTGGCAAATATAGACACATCTCCACTACCATTTAATACAACATTCGCTTTGCTTACTTTTAATTTTCTAGTATTTACATCACCAGAACCTGAAAAGGTGACATTCAAATCATCCTTAAGAACCCCCTGTAAAGCGATGCCTCCTGACCCCGACAGCATTGCTGAAAGTGAACCACCATTGATTCCTGTAATATTCACATTACCACTTCCAGAAACGATTAATTCTTCAACCATTGAAACGTAACCAGTAATCTGTCCGTTACCAGAAAGGTTTATCCTTTTAAGCTCTGGTGTTTCTATAAATATTTTAATTTTATTTTTAGTTGAAAATGATTCCTTAATTGAAATATATAGTATATTATCTTTCACCTCAGAGAAAATAAGTGGTATCAAATTATCATCAGCCTCAACACTACATTTAAAATCGTTTCCCAATGACACATTTACTTCAACGGGAGCTGACACTTGTAATTTATTAAAATCAACAATTTCTCTTTTCTCAGTAACCATCGTTCCAGAACCTTCAACGATCTCTAAATCACTATATAACTTACCATTTATGTATACTGCGTCATTAATAATGCTAATTGACGACCCACTTGGACACACAATCGATTTGCCATTAATCATCACTTGGTTGTTTTTTGTCACAACTGTTGTTCTACCGTTTGATCTACAACTAATTGATTTACAACTAAACATCAAAATAAGCGAAATCATCAAAACACTTCTAAAAACCATTTTTACTCTCTTTCTTTAACAATCTTATTTCTTAAATAGACGAAGTACTAAATGTTTTTGGGCGACAAACTTACAAAAAATCACAAAACTGGGTAATCACCACTAAACGCATTGCAATTTCATTTAATCCATTCTATCAACACCCCCCCTCAATTCCAACAACTCAATTTTGGTGTAGATTTCAGTAGAACTAATATCCTTACCTACGTCTCACTCTAGTATCCTGTATCTATATTTCGTTACCCATACCATGAGCACAACCTGAAAGCTTAGGCTTTACTTGTTCCTCAAACAATTTATCCAATCGGACGCCTTATGAAGTTTGGCATAGCGCTGTTGCAATTCAAAATCAAATTCGCGATTGTTTATATTTATAGTATATTTTTTTCTATCCATTTTTAACACCTTTGTAATAATTCACTTCTTTCATGAGTTGACTTGAAATGTAAAATTTTTCCAAACCATGCCTATAGTAAAAATACTGTCACCCACAATATCCGAAAAACCAACCACAGATCACATTACCATTTGGACATTCACCATTTCTATTGACACAAATTATCTGACACTACCTTCATTCTACTAAAATTTGAAAACTCTCTACCTTATGAACTTCACCTCCCCAAGAAATTAAGCCTGACTTTTCACCTTGAACATAATAACCAATGTGATTTCCACCTTTCAATTTAGCTCTTATAGCGTAGATATTTTTATTATCATTTCTACCCACAGCAAAAGCATTTGAAGGGATTTTATCATATTTTGAATTCACCCATTTTTGAAGCCCTACATATACCTCATAGTTCTTGATCTTTTTTTCATTGCCCAAATAAGCAATATTAACTCCCGTCCAAGCTCTTTGTATCTTCCCTACATACACTTCACCGTTCACAATACATCTTGCTAGAAATAAAGGAGTTTCATTTACTTCTTTACCACTAGCCACTGTATTGCTTGGTATAAAACCCGAAACCCAAGGGTTTATAATTAACTTTAATTTTTTAAAAAAAAATTCTCCACATTTCATTTTTAACAATTTCACGATAATTATTCTTATTTTTTCTTTAGTCTCTTTTACATGATAAAGAGCTTCCAAAACTAAAATCATTCTATTTTTTGCTTCTATCGAACTACCATCAAACGACATTTCAATTGCCAAAATCGATTCGGTTTTTCTTTCAATCAGTTCATCAACAGCGCTTTCTCGAATTTCAAAGTCATCATCATCTAATTGTTCAATCAGCTGCTCTATGGAAATCTTTGCACTATCTGTCAACTGATCAACTTTATTTTTCTTAACAGGTTTACGTTCAGTTTTTACAACTTCATTTGTTTGATGACCAACCTCCACATTTTCACTACGTTTAACATCACTAACATCTGAATCCTTGCAACCAAACCCCACAAATAACGTCAAAACTATCAACACGCTACGTACCTGCATCATCGAATATCCATTATTACGAATAAAAATCACATCCTATCATATCAACACACCCCCTAATGTGAGACCTATCAATGATAATAATTTTGAAAAAAAATCATCAAAATGTTTTCTAAGGTCAGACAAAAAACATATCCACAACTCCCATCAATATGAACAGAATTTCTTCCTACCGTCCTGAACGAGGCAGTAAAACAAACGGAGAATGGATGATTTGTCTTGTACTTCCATGTTTACTGGAATTACGTTGTCTGGCTTTATTTCTTGTTGATCAACAAATAAACTGTGAAAATTAGTGCGAGGATCATTAGGGGGATGGTGATTTTTGTTGGGCGTGTCACTATTCTTTTTTGTTTTCAAAAGAAACATGACCGTCCAAATACAAAACATTCCTACCTCCTTCATCAGTTTCACAAGAAGTAATCTCCCATCTTGAGAAAATGACCTTTTCAATAGGTTTAGGAAATTTCATTATTTTATATTCAAATTTTGAACTGTTGGGGCATTTAAACTCAGTCAATGGGACATCTAAAATATAAGATAAATCTTCAAAATTTTCAGGATATTGTTTGTTTTCTTTTTTGTACAAATGAACTGCCATACCAATCTGTCTCAAATTGTTACCGCATATATTTTCAGGTATTAGTTCAGACGTTGTAAAAATTAGTGGAACTAAAAGAACACAAATAACAACAATACCAAGCAAAACAAACAACCTCTTCACAATAAAATCTCCACAACACAAAGAATTATTGTACAAATTTCGTTTACGACGAGCAAATGCCCCTCAATCACCACATAATACACCCAAATTGAATGGCAACGAAAAGAATGACGTTGCTTAGGACGTTGATCGCCTAATTCACGATTTTTTATCGATGTGCACCACATCACTTTTAATCTTGTGTTTTTCGTGGGATAATCTTTTCATATGAATATTGTTAAATCACATTCCGTCTTAAAAATCATTGAAGATCCCGACTGGATATTCCCATTAGTTGGTGTAGGCACCTTTCTTGTCATTGCATTTATTGTGATACTGCTGATCAATAAAAAGAAACGTTCATAAAGTTTCTCTGCAATCTTTGTCCATGACTATAAACTCTTGCTGATTTATAAGAATTGTATTCCATTTCAAAGTTAAGCATGTAATTCTTTTACTAATTCGGGGTGTGTTTAGAAATAAGGTTTTATCTTCTACCGGGATTTCTTTAACATTGAATAACTCAATAGGTTTTTATAATTTCCCTTTGTTTTTTTATTTTTCTTTTAATGTCCATATTCCATCCCAAGAAGATTCACTTGTACCAAACAATGCTCGGCATTTTTGGGCATATTTTTGAGACAATACATCCCCTTTGATCTCTGAAAATAACGCATAGGCTTTTTCCCAATCACTGACGTCAAGAAAACTCATAGCTCTTTTGTAATTTCTCAAATCCTCTGCGCCCAACTGAGATTCAAAAATCAAAGGCTCATACACTACGACAGGTGTTTCTCTTCCCTTAACTCGAATACGACCCACCATCCTGAAATCACCTTGCTGCCCTTTACTTTTTTTGGTTTCTTCTGAAATAAGAATATGAGTGCCAAAAAATTTGTTCGCCCCTTCTAGTCGTGAAGCTAGGTTGCCGGCATCCCCTAAAAAAGTGTAATCAAAACGCGTTGATGAACCAAAGTTTCCCACTTTCACTTCCCCGGTATGCAAGCCAATACGGGTCACAATTTCACAACCTACCGTTTCAATAAATTCTTTTTCCAATTCTTTCAATCTTTTTTGGCAACGTATCGCAGCACGACAAGCTCTTAAGGCATGATCTTCCTGATCTAAAGGCGCATTCCAAAAAGCAACTATGGCATCACCAATATACTTGTCAAGACACCCTCCTTCATCAAGAATAATATCTGTTAATTCTGTCAAATACCTTTTCATAAACAAGGCCAAATCATGAGGAGTGATTTTTTCAGAAATAGCTGAAAAGCCCTGAATATCTGAAAACAGAATTGTCATCTCTTTAGATGTTCCACCTAATAATAATTTACTTGGATCTTCAATCAATTCAGAAATAACATCTTTGTGAAGGTAATGCTCAAAGGCTCTTTTGATGATTCTTTTTTGATTGCCTTCACGTACATAATTAAAAACCTGAGCCGAGCCAAATGTGGCCAACAACACCAAACACAACTGGGTATCCGGCCACCAATAATTCATGTGATAGGCCAACACACCTAATCCTAAAGGAATCACAAACAAGGAGAGTACCGTTAATACAATCTTTTTAACATCAAAAACATAGCTGCTGAGCCAACCCAAGAGCAAGCACAACACCACCGTGGTCAATAGCACAACTGACCTTGGAACTTCCTGCATGAAATTATCAGACAAATAATTATCCAAAGCCACAGCATGCACATACACTCCACTCGTGGGACTACTTCTATTCGGCAATAACACTGAATCTTTCAACCCTAAAGCGTTGTGACCAAACAACACATAACAGTCTTCAAAAATATTCTTGTCTAAATTCAATCTTTTATCTTCATTGATTCCTTCATAGGTAGTAATCACTTGATGTGCTGGATAGGTCTCATAAGGGAAATCCTTTCCCGAAAATTTCAGCAGTACACGTCCTAAAGAATCAATGGGAAGATTCTTGCCCAACATCGAAAGCTTCTCTTTATCTCCAACTACAAGATGTTCATCCTTTACCTCTTGACCCACTAAATACGTAGACAATCCCAACAAAGGGAACAGGTGGCCCTCATAGAGATGAAAAGGTCTCACACGACGAGTCATCCCATCTTCATCTGCCACATTAGTCACATGCCCCAACAGACGACTGCTCTTAGCAATCTCTGGCACAGGCAGGGCAATCCCTTTTGAATGTATACTCTTTGGCACATCAGGCCACGCAAAGGGCAACAGGGAGTGTCTTTCAAGTGATTCTCTCGGCCCTTGTCCTTTGTTTTCTTTGTGCAAAAAAGTAGCCATCGCCACATGACCATACTCTTTTATCTCTTGCCCAAACATCAAATCATCATTTACGATATTAGACTCTTCTGTAAAAACCACATCAAAACCAATGGCCTTGGCACCCGATTCTTTACAAAATTTAATGAGTGGATTATGAACCTGTCGAGGCCAAGGCCAAGAAAGGTCGTTTTGTGCTCCCCAAACCAATGAAGCTTGGTCAAGAAGAATAATTTTTATTTTAGAACTATGAATACTAGGAGAAGACAAATGACGAGACTTCCAAGACCAAGAAATGGCCTCAACTTTTTCATTAACTCCCCCTGCACCGAAGACACAAAAAACAAGCATCCCTATACAGGCCGAAAATACCCCATGCCATAGTCGTTTTGTTCTCATATGTCACAGACTATCTTACTTGATTAAGATGTTTTTGTATCGTTTAAAAAAGTGACATCTTTAACTGCAGAGCATAAGACAAAAGCTCTTCATGATGCAAAGCGAGCATCATGGAGCTACCCACCAACAACAGCATAATCAGGGCAAGAATAAAACTATTACCTTTGTCGACCCTGTCTCCCTTATCGTCTTTGAAATCACCGCAAAAAATACGAATCATATCAACAAAAGCCCAAACACCCAATCCGCCCAAGGTTAAAGTCTGCAATACCCCTGTTAGAACCTTACCCACATAAAGACGGTGTAATCCTAAAAAACCAAAAAACACACACAAGGTGCCTACTACAGTCGGGTTTTTAGAGCTTCTTTTACGATGAATTGTCGCGCGTTCGCGGTAAGAATCACTGTTGTTTTTTTGGTAAGACATCTTCTTTTTTTGCTTCAACAGGTCACGCATTTCTGAACACAACTGTTGCTGTACTACGGTAAATTTTTTTAGTTCAGAGAAATCAAAAGAAGATTTTTTAGGCAACATGTCGTCTAAACTAAGCACGGAAGATGACAACTTTGTGTTAGTTACTGCAGATTTAGGGGAAATAAACATATGATGCTCTTGCATCAACTGTTCCAGTGTGGTGTTGATTCCTCTTTTGCGCGCTGTTTTATACAAACGCAAAGCCCTAAAACCATCCTGTTTGCTCACTTTTTTAGATCTAATATATTTTTTAAGTTTCTCCTTAATCATTTTCATTTCGAGACTAGATCTTCTGTTAATCATAAAGCTCACCATCTTTCTTTTCATTGACGAAAAACAATGGTGCACATAAAATGCCAGATATGTTTGAAAAATATATTATTAACGTAACATGTTTAATAATATAGATTTAAATGTTTTCACATATAGTAACGGGGAAATAACTCATTACAACTGTTACCTTATTTCTCAATCTATACAAATTTTTACATGCGTTTAGAGATTACCTGATTCAGTTTCTAGAACCAAGAAATGGCCACGGCTTTTTCATCAATTCCTCCTGAGCCTAAGACACAAAAAAAAGTATATACCAATACAGACCTATGCCATAATCGCTTTAGACTCATCATTATGAAACATTTTACTTTATTACTAATGTTTTACTATTGTATTACCCACGTATTTTCTGACGAGAATAGTGACTCAACTATACTTCTATTGTTTTCCGCTCGTATTTGACGACCTTCCAGCGACATATGATAAAAAAGCATAATCGCCTAATGAATTTTTTGTTTTTTCTGCCAGAGCCGCCCACGGTGTATTCGCATGATTTTTTTCGATCATTTTGAGAATTTTTACAGCGATTTGTCCCACTTCTTCCACTGTTAATCTACTCAGACTATTCTTTCCTCTACATTGTTTTGCTATCGAAAAAAGATCCATGTTATCACCATTTTCAATGGCATATTTTTTATCTTCAGAAATAGGTTTGGGCAACATAAATATTTCAACGACAAGAATACGTTGGATAGGCACATGGAATAATTTTTCGGGATTTTCAGAAAACCCACCCAGAAATTTAAATCGCCCTTCTTTAGTATCTTTAACAAATTTTTTGTATTGCAACATTTCATAATAAGCCACGTATGCCAATCCATAATTCAATTCTATATTTGCTTGCCACCTCAACGATGGTGAAGAATCATCCTTCACGTAATTCTTTGCTTTATTTTTTTCATATAAAGCCATAGTTGATTCAAAATTTTTGATCATTCTCTCAATCAATTTCATATTTCCATCAACGGCTTTACTATTTGATTCCAAAAATTCTAATGTCAGTTTCTTTTTTTCACCATCAGGCAAATTGGGATCACGAAAATTGCAGGAGCGTATCATCTCCATTCTACTTTTATAATATTTTTCTAAAGACTCGTGCACTACCTTACGACGGATATCTTTCTTAATTGATCTAGATAAATCAGATTTTTTCAACAATTCTGGTTGATATAATTTCATTTTTTTGAGATCAAAATTATCACTTTTTAAAAGGTAGGTGTCTGTTTCAATCTGATAAACCTTACCTTTCGTTTCTTTAGCAATTAAAGCAAGATTATAGGGAGCCCAGCCCGCATTCACAGCCCATCTCTTCCAATTATAGGGCAACACTCCTTTTGTGAAATAAGCACGTTGTACAAAGAAGAAATCAAATAAAATTTCCTGCGTTCCTGAAGCAGGACCATTAGTCGATTTATAATGTACTGTTTTCTGATTAGTTTGTTTATTATTAAAGATTGACCAAAACCATTCGTCATTACCAAAAGAAGCAGGTGTTGTTAGAACATGTATTCTAGATTTTTTGCGAGAAAGAGTTTTTAGTGTTTTCTCTAGACTTTCTTCAGCATCATCCCCCGTTTCATCTGTCACCACCACAAATAGAGGGGATTCTGATTTTTTTAGAGTTGTGAAACCCAAATTGATTGCTGCGAACAATTTTTCCTCGCTTGCTCCTTTCGACTTAATTCCTTTCAAAGCCTGCTTGACCAACGAAATATCTTTACAATTTTCCAACACAACTTCTGCTGAACCAGAATACGTAACAATAGTAACGGGTTTTAAAGTCATATCGATTTTACCCAACATCTGATCTAAGTTTTTTTCGATTTCTTTAATGTCATCGTCCATAGACGGAGATTTATCTATAACAAAACAAATAGCATCCGCTCCACTCGTATTCAATCTCAAGCCACTGTACTTTAGAATGGTTCCTACATCGCTTGACTTATCCGCAACTTTCTTTTCTTCTTTTTCAGCTATAAGTGAGAAAAATAGGCAACAGAACACCATCATACAACTATTTATTTTTTTACTCATAATAACTACCACTCTTCATCTTTCATTTTTAATATGACGAATTTTATTATAGCAAGTTTTAACATAGTGCATGAATAGCTAATTTTAGGGTAGTGAGGTGTTATGATTTTAGTTAAAAAAAAAATGATGTTATTTAAGTAAAAAGCATTTGGGTGACTGTAAAGCTCATCCTCAATCTTACATACGCTTAGCACGTTTGCGTTCTCCGGCATCAAGCAGATTTTTACGGATACGTAAAAAATGGGGTGTGACTTCTACCCACTCATCTGCCGCCAAAAACTCCATCATGTCTTCCAAACTCAAATCGCGTTTGGGTGAAAATTTAAGCGCACGATCAGCACCTGATGACCTCATATTGCTCATTTGTTTCGCTTTACATGGATTCACTTCGACATCCAGATCCTTATTGCTTTCACCAATCACCATGCCTGTATAAACCTTGTCTTGGGGTTGAACAAAAAATGTTCCTCTATCATTGAGATTGTCCAGTGAATAAGCGGCCACCTGTCCGGTGTCCATAGAAATAAGCGACCCTGTCACACGGGTGGGAATATCTCCCGCCCAGTCACGGTATTCTAAAAAGTTATGTGAAAAGGTGGCTTCACCTCGAGTCACGTTAAGAATTTTAGTACGAATGCCCAATATACCACGGGAAGGAATCACGGCTTCTACCGTTGTGTAATCACCACGATTGTCCATTTTTCCAATTTCACCTTTGCGGTTGCCAATCATTTCGATTACTTTACCAATACATTCTTGAGGAGCTTCTACAGATAAAAACTCCCATGGCTCTTGTTTGTCCTTCATCAAAATCTGAGGCGGTCCTACCAAAAATTCACTGCCCTCGCGTCTCATCGTCTCAACCAACACCGAAAGGTGAAGTAAACCACGGCCACAGAGATGAAAGGTGTCTGCACGATCTGTTTCTTCCACACGTAAAGCAACGTTATCCAACAACTCTTTATCCAAACGTGTACGCATTTCACGAGAAGTCAGTGGTTTGCCATCCTGCCCCGAAAAAGGACTGTTATTAACACGAATGTTAATACTTAGAGTGGGCTCATCAATAGAAATAGCTGGCATAGGTTCTGTATCATCATTAGAGCACAAACTATCGCCCAAGTTAAGATTTTCAAAACCCGCGATTTCAACAATATCGCCCGCCTGAGCTACAGGTAGATCTACAGATTGCAAACCTTCATAATGACTGAGCTTTACCATTTTCTTTCTAATTTTTTTGCCATCAGGCTCAATACGTGTGAGCATGCTACCCGCATCAATCTGACCCGCTAACACACGACCTAAAGCAATACGACCTACAAATTTATCATGTCTCAGGTTAACCACTTGAAAAATAAAATCGCCTTCCAAATATTTCACATCGGGAGCAGGTATTTTATTCACAATGGCATCAAGAATTATGTGAAAATTATCAGAAGTTTCTTCAGGAGAGGCCACCGCATAGCCCGCTTTAGCTGAGGCATAGATAGGAACAAAATCTAACTGTTCGTCTGTGGCATCCAATTCGGCCAATAGATCAAAAACCTCATCCAACACTTCATCTAAACGGGAATCGGGACGGTCAATTTTATTGATCACTACCAAAGGCTGACAGCCGGCTTCCAAGGCCTTTTTTAAAACAAAACGTGTTTGAGGCATGGGGCCTTCCGCCGCATCCACCAACAACAACACGCCATCGGCCAAACCCATGACCCTCTCCACTTCACCACCAAAATCAGCGTGACCTGGAGTATCAATCAAATTAATGCGAATGCCCTGCCATTCAATAGCAACACATTTACTACGGATCGTAATACCACGTTCCTTTTCTTGATCAATATTGTCCATCACTCGTTCAACGACTTTTTCTGTAGCACCGCTATTGCGTAGCAATCCATCAACTAAAGTAGTTTTTCCATGGTCGACGTGAGCTACAATCGCCACATTACGAATTTTTTCTTGTTTCATTTTCCGTGCATTCCTAATGTTTTCCTAAAACGGGGTATGTTACATGATTTGATATAAGCTGTCTGTAGACAAATGGGTTAATGTGTCAGTAGCTTCAAAGACCAATCTCCATCCTCATTTTCACCCTTTAAATGAATCAAACCGACATCTTGCAGGTCATCGTCCGCATTCCAATGGAAGAAGATCTCACATTTATCTTCACTTTCTTCTTTAATTTCCCAACGAATATCGACAATTGTTGCAGGTAGCGTGTTGAATTGCTCATTGAGTTCAAGGCCATATTCATTAAAGTTACGCTCACCATCAAAAACACTTTCTTTAATTTCTTCGAGAAGATTAACTACGGGATGTTCCGATTCACCTGAATTGGTTGTGAAAAAAACAATGCAAACCACAACAATAACCGCCACTATCACAATGTATTTGACCATTTCTTTAGCGATTAAGGGAACTGTGACAAGCGCTTTTGAGCCAAAGGTTTATGCAAATTACTGCTCACATTGATTTTTAAAATTCTTTTGAGATGATCTTTGCTTTTTGTGATTTGCTTATTTAGGTAATAGATTTCAGAAAGATACCAATGAGTACGCACATGGTCTTTATCTATCGTCAGGATTTTTTCAAATGTCGTTTGCGCCAGCAGGGGCATATCATTTTTATAAAAAGCATAACCCAAATTAAATAGGTACTTGGTATTTTTAGGCTGAATACGCGCTGACTTTTGAAACATACTCGTTGCTTTATCAAATTTCTTGATCTGCATGTACACCACACCCATATCGTGTAAGGCCTTATCATGCTGCACATTGTATTTGAGCACTTCTTGATATTCCTGCAAGGCCTCTTTCCACTGTCCAAATACCCGGTAAGCGTTAGCCTTTTCGAAATGGGCATTGAGTTGGGTTTGTTCCTCCAACGTTAACGTACCAATTGCGAATTTTTTAGACGTTATCGTTTTTTCGAAACCCACTTCATCTTCAACGCTCACTCTCACATAAAATTGATGACCCGCCAAACCTGTAAGATTCATACGGTGACTTCCATTCAAGGGACCCATAGCCAACAATTGAAAATTTATTCCATTGTCTCGGCTGATTTCCACCTTAACAGGATTTTTACTCACATTTGTTTCGATGCCATGCCAAGCAATAACTAAAGGTCTATCCGTGGTAAAACGTTCACCTCCCATGGGTGAGTCAAGGACTATCTCTGGCCTTTGGGTATCCACCAAACACATAACTTTGGGTGCGGTATTTTGTACAGACGGTACAGCTTCTCCTGTACCATCTTTATTTCTCACAACCGAATAAAAACCATAGAGCCCATCACGAGGCACTTGCCATGTGAATTTTTTTTTCGTTGACCTTCCCGCCAAACCCCAATCTTCTCCTCCATTATTGGTGTAGTAGATTTGGAACTCAAAAAATTCATTATCAGACACACCTTCCTGATCCATGGTGAGTTCAATTTCTCTTCTTTTAGAGGTGGAAGGAGCAGATATCGTTGAGACGATCGAATTTACAATTGAACCCAAGTCGTACACAATTTCATCCGTCAACCATTCATTACCCGCTTTATCAACAGCTCTTAATCTCAATTTATATTTGGTGTAAGCAATGTTAGGCACCTGAAAAACATAAAATTCTTGTGATTCTCTAATATTAGCTTTCAAATCCCAAGCTTTTGAATTGTAATTATAATACTCAACTTTAACATATTGAGGATTGGCATCCATAAATTTCCAGGTAATTTTACGTGTGTCTTTAGGGTGACAGTTCAGTTCTAAATCATCTTTATTGATTTTCAAACTTGGGCTGGAAGTGTCCACTATCACATCCAACATCGAATCTTTTAAATGCTTGGGAATTTTACCGCTTTGTCCTAATTCATCTGTTGCTACGGTGGCAAAATAATAATGTCCATCACGCTGAGTCTTAAACTCAAATATGGTGTTCATACTGTCAACTTCACTGTAGCGCTTCCACGTTGCCCCTTGATCGTCGCTGACATAGAGATCAATTTTTTTGACTTTAGCAGGTGAAATTCCCTCTTCCTTAATCGTGGGGTAAAAACGTATCAGATTGCCATTGGCGTAGTTCAAGCCATCTTCTCCTTGGATGATATCGGCCTTTTTGTATCCTTGTTCTAAGTTCTCACTGTCAGTCTTTTTCACCTGATGCTCTTCGGCAGATAATTCAGCAACCCATACAAAAAAACTTATCAACAACACAACCACAATATCTCTACGCATAATCACTCCACATCTAGCGAGTCCTATTCGAAATTCGACTTAAACTTGAATAAAGTTGAAGTAATTTATTAATTAACCATAAGGAATTTTTTAATTCTGAAACGTTATTGTGGCGCCACTTAATTGAAAGACTACATTCTTGTCATTGATCGTTTTAAAAACTTAATCATTTTCTATATGACGCTTCCATTCACCGTGAGTTTCAGGGAAATCGCTGCGAAAATGAACACCGCGACTTTCCTCTCTTTGCAATGCACTATCAATTATGAATGTAGAAACTTGCACCATGTTAAACAGTTCCCATTGACTAACTTCATTCATTTTTCTGTTTACGAGAACATCACGCCATACCTTCACACGATCCTGAGCCAACTGCAAACCCTCTTTACTGCGCACAATACCCACTTGCCGCCACATCAAAAAACGCAACGAACGACGCATATCCTCTAAATCCATATAAAAATCACGTTTGCCCATACTGGGCATTGCCACTGGCCCCATACGATTGGAATAGGAACGGCTGTTAAGCACCTCTGACACTTCATGCCCCATCACCAAACCTTCTAGCAGGGAATTACTGGCCAAACGATTAGCTCCATGCAAACCTATTGCGGCACATTCTCCTGCGGCCAATAATCCTTCCACATTTGTTTTGCCTTGCATATCTGTTTTGATACCACCGACATGATAATGGGCTGAGGGGCATACGGGGATAACTGCCTTACTACTATCTATACCAAATTCCAAACACACACGATGCAAAGAAGGAAATTTTTCAGCAAAATCCGTCATGTGACGAACATCTAAGTACACCTGAGTATCCTGTGTTTCTTTAATAGTTTCCAACACCACGCGGCTCACCACATCGCGAGGGGCCAACTCAGCAAGTTCGTGACGACCGCACATAAAACGACGGCCATATTTGTCTACCAAAAGGCCTCCAGCTCCTCGTACAGCCTCAGAAATTAAAATACGGGCAGCCCCAGCGATATAAAGTGTAGTGGGGTGAAATTGAACAAACTCCATGTCCATCAATGCTGCCCCGGCACGTTGAGCTAAGGCCACGCCATCTCCTGTAGCGACAGAAGGATTAGACGTTTCTCGATACACTTGTCCCAATCCTCCAGTAGCCAACAATATATTTTCAGAACGAAAAATCATTAATTTCTTCGCGTCACTTTGAACTAAAGCTCCTACAATTTTATGGCTATCGCTAAGAAGTTCCACCACAAAATGGTTTTCTAAAATTTGAACATTGTCTCTTTGCAAAACAGTCTGTAATAAGGAACGAAGGATTTCTCTCCCCGTACGAGCTCCTTCCGCATGCAGCACGCGGTGACGGCTATGCCCTCCCTCCAAACCTAATTGATATTTTTTATCCTCACAATCAAACTTGGCCCCCCAGCCCACCAGCCGCTTCAAGGCTTCATGAGAACCTTCAACAATTTGCCTGACAACTTCTTCATCACACAAACCACAACCTGCTTTTAAGGTGTCATTCAAATGATGTTCGAGAGAATCGTCTTCACCCACAGAAACTGCAATTCCACCTTGGGCATCATAGGTATTAGAAGTTTTGACATTGGTTTTGGTAACAATAGTTACCTGAATACGAGAATCTATCGATAATGCTGCGGACAATCCAGCAATACCACCACCTACAATCAACACATCGCTGAACACATGAGGGGCATGACGAAAACTCAGCTGACAACCCCTTTACCATTTTCAAGGGATAACACACAATCATTTTCTTCAATCAAACCTTTGTTATGTGTCACCAGTATCAGATGGCTATCATTTTCTTCACATGTTTCACGTATCAACGTCATCACTTCTTGCCCTGTTTCATGGTCAAGATTACCTGTTGGTTCGTCAGCAAAAATCAATGCCGGTTTATGAAATAAAGCACGGGCCACTGCAACACGTTGTCTTTCCCCACCACTCAACTGTGAAGGACGATGCGTCAAACGATTAGCCAAACCTACTCTTTCCAAAATTTCTTGAGCTCGCCCTTTACTATTGGGGTATCCTGAAAGCTTACCGGGCAGAGCCACATTTTTTAATACAGTTAATTCAGGTACCAAATGAAATGATTGAAAAATAAATCCCGTACTTCGTTCACGAAATTTTTGTTTTTCTCCACGACTGGCTTTAATCATATCCACTTCCATCAAATACAGTTCACCCGAATCTGGCTCATCTATCAAAGAAAGAATATTCAGCAGGGTTGATTTACCACTGCCCGATGGCCCTAGGATCACAAGATTTTTTCCCCGAGGTAACACACAATTCACTCCCTTAAGAACATCCACTTTGCTCTTACCCATCATAAATGATTTTCTTAATTCCTTTAACTCAATAACATTGGACATTAGATATTCTGCTTTCTATTGCTCAGACAAACGTTGTAACTTATCCGGATCCGCATGCAACTGAATAAAACCGCATGAACTACAGACCCAAGCTTTTGTGTCGATCGTTGAACTTTCCATCGTAAAAAATTTGGTTTTTTCTGGTTTAAAATAAATCAATCCCGTACTTTGCAACCGACCAGGAACAAGATCACCGTGGCCACAACAAGCACATTGTGTTTTTCTTTTTTCCGCTTCGGGCTTGGCAGTATGAGTAATTTTTACAGCCTCTAATTGTTCTGTCGTAAAACGTGTCCCTCTACCCACCTTATAAAACGACAAAACACCATCTTTCATCCAGCGATAAATCGTAGGTTCTGAAACCTGAAGATACCGAGCCGCTTCCCTGATCGTATAATTATCCTTATCCACACACCTATTATACACTTGCGCCAACTATCATAAACAGTATATTCAAACAAAAAAAGCATAACAGCCCCCTCACACAAGCATGTCATGTAAGGGTAGTGGAGTGTTTTAATTTGAAAAATTCCCCTTATTCACCCACTCTCCCCCTTCCACAATCCCGTAAGTGCACAAAAAACCAAGCAAGACAAGGCACACAGAGGTCCATTGGGAATTTTTCAAATTAAAACACTCCACTACCCGTAATTTAAGCCGATAATTAACCATACATGGAAAACACAACAAAACACTCAAACAAAGCTCATTTACCCCTTCTCATCCTACTTTTTGTGATGGGATTTTCCATTCGTTTGATGCATCTCAATGCTCCTCCTCTAGATTTTCACCCCACCCGTCAATACCGCTTCTTAATGATTGCCCGAGATTTTTACCTGGCCGACAAAGAATTATCCCCCACAGAACATAAGGTATGGTCAAGCAATCAAACCCTTTTGAACAAATTAGAACCCCCCATTCTTGAAAAAATAACTTCCTGGGGCTACCAACTCATTGGTGAAGAAGTCTTTTGGTTTCCCCGATTACTCAACATTATTTTCTGGATGCTGGGAGCTTTATTGCTGTACTTCATCGCCCGCCGACTAGCCTCAATTTCCTCAGCCTTGGTGGCCTGTGGTGTTTTTATTCTTCTGCCTTACGGCGTACAAGCCAGCCGAGCCCTCATGCCTGAAGCCCTCATGTTGTTGTTATTAATGGCCAGTTGTTTGGCCTTACTACGCTACGACGACAAACCCTCAATCAAAAATTTATTAATCGCCTCCACCCTTTCAGCCCTCGCTGTTTTTATCAAAACTGGATTTTGTTTGTTTGTGTTGTATGGTATTTTTCTGGCATTACTGCTGCACAAAAAATCCACAGATAAAAGAACTCCACCCATTCATATAGCACTATTCTTGATACTCTCGATTTTTCCATCGCTGATTTACCTGTTTTTCTCAATCAAAGAAAATAGCTCTGGACGTTTTTTTATCAGCTTATTATTTGAGCTTAGCTTCTGGAAAGAACTCTTGAACATGCTCAATCAAGTTTATTCCTATCCTTTGCTGGTATTGGCTATTCTTGGTTTTTTGAAGTGTCACAACAAAAAAACTCACTATTTTTTACTGGGAGCTTTGGCAGGATTCATATTGTTTTCAGGCTACTTCACTTATCATATTCAAACCCATAACTACTATCATCTTCAATTTCTACCCTTCATGTGCCTGGCCTTGATGCCTGCCGGGCAATTGTTTTTAGATTTTTTTGTAAACAAAAACAAAAAATACAACGTTGCTTTATATGTTGTCTTAGCAATAATCTGCGCCTTAAGTTTTAGACAAAGTCGTTTGCGCATCAAACAAGTAGATTACAGCGTCACCATAAGTAAAAAATATGATGTCCACACAAACTTTAAAGATGAAATCAAGATCTTTGAAGAAATTGGCGAACTCTGTCAACACAGTACAAAAACAATCATTCTCAGTTACGCTTACGGAGCACCTCTAATGTACCACGGCAAAGTTTCAGGAAGCCCCTGGAATAAAAAACTGGATTATTCCGTTATGAAACTCAAGGGTCTAGACAACACATCACCCAACATCGAGAAACAATTCAAACGACACGACACCTTAAACCCCAAATACTTTGTGGTCACCGATTTTAGAACCTATTCACGAGACTTTGAATTACAAGAATACCTGAAAGAAAATTTTTCGATAATCAAAGAAAATAAACACTACATTATTTTTGATATGAAATAAAAAAATATTCGCATACCACTTCACAAAGCTCCATCAGAACCTCACCAAAACAAAATACAATCGATCACCACCTACTTCGGACAAACTCTAATCCGTCAAAACTGATTTGAATTTACTCAAAAACTGACGGATTGTCTTTTTGTCAAAACCTGTACTCGTCACAAGATTGCCATCCACTTCGACATCTTTACCTGTGTACTTCGACGTAATTTCTGATGCTTTATTCGCATTTTCTTTATTGGTTGTGATCTTTTTTTCTTTAATTTCACCTGGACTATTAATCAATAACATTGACGCTGGACCCACAGCCGCGATCGCTTTGTCATTATCAAAAGCATTGCCAACAAGTTTTGTCAGTTTTTTATTCTGCCAATACGTTTTAGAATTTTCTTCACCAACAAAGAGCAAACCATCGTATGTCGAAGCATCAAAATCTTTTAGCTTAACATGCGCTTGGCGACTCAATGATAAATCTGAAACGATATCCATTTCAACACCAAACTCAAGACAAAAGCGCAAATAAAGATCTAAGTATTCCACTTCCTTATCAAGTATCACTATAGCTAATTTTTTATCTTTTAAAGTGTAGTTTGGCGTTAGAGCAGTTTTAGATTTGCTTTGTCCACTACTGTATTCCAACTCAATGTATTTTGTACGCTTGGCCAATTGTAATTCCAACTGTTCTTGAAATGTTGCTTGATCAGGCGTTAAGACACCACCCACCTTAGTGATTATGACACCGCGAAACAAACCTGCTCGGCTGGCAGGTTTATTTGCTTCTGAAGTCACCACATAAACCCCTTTATCTTTTCCTAATCTTCTGGAATATCTGTAAGTACGGTTCAATTCATGGACACCTAACCCAAGATAATCGTAACGTAGTTCTTTAATTTCACCTTCATTGTTACCAATTCCTTTAGGATACAAATCATCTTCTTCTAAAGTGATCTCAATTTCCAATTCTTTGATTTTATTTTTAGGCATTATTCTTTTGACCTCGAAAACCACTTTTTTGCCAATTTCCATCAAGGTAATTTTCCAATTGAAATCCAGGTACTCTGAACGCTTGGTCGCGTTAACTTTTGTGAAGTTCGAATCATTGGGACCTTTCATCGCAACAATCACATCACCTGAGCGCAATCCTGATTTATAGGCCTCAGTATCTTTCTCAACATGATCTACAAAAATACCGTTTTCGACACCTGTAGCTGTAACCAAGTCATTATAAAGCTCCTTAAGCAATACGAAACGGATAGTGGGTCGTTTGAAATAACCATACTTCAAAAAATGCTTTTTCAATTCCATAGCCACATTGATAGGTATTGAAAAACCAAGATTATTTCCACCATAACCGTAAGTGTTAACACCTATAACTTGGCCCTTTTCATTGAGTAAAGGACCTCCACTATTTCCTGGATTTATAGCCGCATCCGTTTGGATCAATTTTGTGAACGTATTCAATGAAGCACGTTCCACACTACTAATAACCCCTTTAGTCCATGTACGTTTAAAACCACGGGGCATACCGACTGTGTAAGAAACATCTAGGGTTTTGGCATCATCTGAATTCGCTATAGGAGATTCTAGGGTATTTTTAGCATCGATTTTTAACAAGGCAACATCTGGGTCAAGGCAATGACCTATCACTGTAGCTTTGAAAGTTTTTTCATCATGAGTGTGAATTGTGATAAATTTACAAACACGTTTGGGATCCTCTGGATCATTTTTAGATATCACGTGTCCATTCGTTAAAAGATAACCATCTTCACTGACAAAAAAACCACTACCACCTCCATCCTCTGTAATAATTTTCACAAGACAGGGAGTAAATCCTTCAAACAAGCCTTCATTTTTCAGAGTCTTGTCTTTATCATCTTCATTTTTAATTATTTTTTTAGCTGTTGAGGCTTTCTCAGCGACACCTTTTTTTTCCTGTCCGTAAGCAGGTTGAGTGCTGAATAAAAGTACACCGAGCAATACGATTAAAACACACTTTAAATAATAATTATTTGTTTTCATCATCACTAGCCTTTTCCATTACTATTTTTGTCATCGCCACCCAAGTTAAGATTAACTGCTTCAAAAGCATCGTACCTGTCTCTTTTGAGCTTAAAGAACATAACCTCTTTCTTTTTGGCAAGTTCTTCGCGTATCACCTGTTTAAAATTGTCAAAATCTTTGATAGATATTCCATTGACGGCCAACACAACATCTCCGCGACTCATCAACGAACCACCAAAGCCCGAATTAGTAGCCGCCGGACTTCCCCGTTCAACCTTGCTAATCAAAACCCCTTTATGACTGTCTAAATTATAACTTTGATAGGCCATATCGGTGATTTTAGTAACGGTGATGCCTAAATCTTTAACTTCAAAAAAATCAGGCTCTGGACTCTTGACAAATGTCAATGAAATCTCTTTTTCAATACCCTCTCGAATAACCGTCACAACAGTGGTACGACCAATTTTTGGCATCATTAATTTTTTAAAGTAATCCATAGCGTTATTTTTTTTGCCACGTATCTCACGGTTGTTGACTTTCACAATTAAATCATTTGGTTTCATTCCGCCTAGATAAGCTGGACTTTTATCAAACACTGACTTAACCCAAATTCCCCCTTTGGGCAATTGTTTCATAATAGCATAATCTTCATTGATCACTTCAGGAACAAAACCCGCCCAAGGTTGCATTTTTTTCTCATTACTGTCTTTTTCAGGATCCTCAGCTTTTTCAATCAAGGTATCAATTCTATCTTGTAAATCCAATAACAATATAGCCTGGCTGTTCCCTTCAAAGATACCTACCCAATGCCCATTAACATCAACAATAGGCGCTCCTGCGAAATAACTCATTTGAGAACCAAATAATATACGATTGTAAATACTTGGCAACGTTGCCATCACCGTTCCCTTAGAAACAAAAGTGTCAAAATTTGTTCTCTCACCCGTAGCGGCATAACACAATAGCAGTGATCCCGATTTAGGTGTTTTTTTACAGGCGGTATAAGAAAGGGGCAAGAGCTTTCCTTCTGGAAGATCCAAAACCTGAACCAAACTTAATCTTAAATCAGAGCGAGTCTGACTTTCTAAAAACTTACCTTCAAATTCATCGTCACCCAACCAGACCTGGATTTTAAGAATTTGTTCTTTCTTCAAAGCAATGGGCAACAGAATATAACCTTTATTATTGATCGCCACGCCATCACATATTTTTTTATTTCGACCTGCTGAGTTCTGTTCAGTACCAGTGATCTCCACATAAGCAATAGATTTTTCAATCCTTTTCTGATGCTTGACAATCACTTCAGTTAATGCACTGATCACATTCAGACCTGTAAGTTCACTCACATCAGGCGATTTACGGGTAGATTGACCTCCACAAGCTGCAAAAAGACACAAGAGCAATAAAATTAATGGCTTTTTCATTTTCAACACTTCCTAAAAATTAATTTTGTGATTGGGATTATATTATAAAAATAAAGATATATTTCAATAATTCCTGTGGTTTTTTACAAATAAACTATAACCTATAATGGAGTAATAATTCAGAGGAGATAACATGTCAGAACAAAACAGTAGCGTACCCAAAACAATCTTTCGAAAAGATTACAGCGTACCTGAATTTCTCATCCCACAAGTCTATCTCGAATTTATTCTAGCCAATGACTATACTCTCGTAAATTCTAAGCTCAGCATCACAAAAAACAAAGCATCTGAAAAATCATCCCCTAAACTTGTATTAAATGCCCAAAAAATGGAAATCGTCTCTGTGTCACTCGATGCCGTCGCCGCTCAGTGGACATTTGAAAACGATTTACTTGAAATATTTAACGTCCCCGATGAATGCATTGTAGAAATTAGCAACAAAATTCTTCCCCAAGATAATAAGTCTTTAGAAGGACTTTACAAATCATCCCATATGTTTTGTACCCAATGCGAACCCGAAGGGTTTCGTGGCATCACCCCTTTTGTTGACCGCCCTGACGTGATGAGTTCTTATACTGTCAAAATTATCGCGAACAAAAAAAACTACCCCATACTATTGAGCAATGGCAACCCCATTGAATCAGGCGATATGGACTCCGGCAAACACTTTGTGACCTGGCAAGATCCTTTTGCCAAACCCTGCTATCTTTTTGCCTTAGTCGCAGGTGACCTAGCCTATGTCTCTGACAACTTCAAAACCAAAAGTAATCGTGACGTGGCTTTAAAGATTTATGTGGACAAAGGCAACGAAGATCGTTGTGATTGGGCCATGGACTCTCTCAAACGCAGCATGGCATGGGACGAAGAAGTATTTGACTTAGAATATGACTTGGATATTTTTAACATTGTGGCTGTAGACGATTTTAATTTCGGTGCTATGGAAAATAAAAGTCTTAACATCTTCAATTCCGCAGCGGTGTTAGCCAATGCGGCCACCGCTACGGATGCCAATTTTGAAAGAATTGAAGGCATTGTAGCTCACGAGTATTTTCACAACTGGACAGGTAACCGAGTGACCTGCCGTGACTGGTTTCAACTCACTCTCAAAGAAGGGCTCACTGTTTTTCGGGACAACGAATTTTCTTCAGACATGAACTCAAGAGCCGTCTATCGTATCAATACTGTACGCAGCTTGAAAGACAGGCAATTTGTAGAAGATTCCGGACCCATGGCACACGCGATACGCCCCGACTCCTACATTGAAATCAATAATTTTTATACGGCAACAGTGTATGAAAAAGGAGCAGAAGTTATTCGCATGGTTCACACTCTCATTGGTGCTGACGCATTTAGAAAAGGTATAAACCGTTACTTCGAACTCTTTGACGGACAAGCCGTAACCTGTGACGATTTTCTTCAAGCTATGGCTGAAGCTTCAGGTTATGATTTTACTCAATTTAAAAATTGGTATTCTCATTCAGGAACGCCTGAAGTCAGCGCGACAGGTAATTGGAACAACGACGAATACACCCTAAAAATCACACAAAACTCAAACCCTCCATTTCAATTTCCACTTGTTGTTGGTTTGGTGAATAAAAAAGGAGATGATATCTTTGCACAAAAAACTCTTGTTATCTCTGAGGCTGAGCAAAGTTTTGTGTTTGAGAATGTGACTGAAGAAGTCATAGCCTCCATCAATCGAGGCTTTTCTGCCCCTATCAAACTCACGACCAATCTCAGCGAAGAAGAACTGTACTTTCTTTTTGCCAATGACAACGACCCTTTCAACCAATTTGAAACGGGACAACAACTGGCCAACAACTGCCTCAACAAATTGATCAGTCAGTACCAAAACAATCAAGAATTTACCGTAGACACTCGTTTTGTTAATGCCGTGGCACAGGTACTCAGCAATGACAGCTTAGATCCCAGCTTCCGGGCTGAAATGCTCTCCCTACCTTCTATCACCACATTAACTGAAAACATGGACATATGCGATTTCGACGCCGCCAATGAAGCACAAGATTTTTTACGTCTTACCATAGCCAACGCCCACAAGGACATATTTAAAAAATATTACCACAACATGACAGATAACGAATACCAAATCAATGCCACGGCTTTTGGGCGTCGTTATCTTAAGGGCAGTTGCTTGAGTTACCTGATGACCATTGATGATGCAGAAGCTCAACAATTATGCACCAGACAATTTTCTTCAGCTAATAACATGACAGATAAAATTACCGCCCTTAACCTTCTCTGTAATAGCTATTCGACAGAGAGACAAATAGCCCTAGACAGCTTCTACGAAAAATGGAAAGATGACCCCTTAGTAATGAACAAATGGTTCACTGTTCAAGCTTTTTCTAAACGAGAAGACACTCTTGAAACAGTCAAAAAATTAGCCTACGATCCTGCCTTTGACGCTCAAAATCCTAATAAAGTAAGAGCTCTTTTTGGCAGCTTTTCTTCCGGTAACTTACGCCGTTTCCATACTATTTCAGGTGAAGGCTACCGCTACATCGCCGATAAAATTTTAGAAATTGACAACTTTAACCCTTCTGTAGCCAGTGGATTAAGTGGCAGCTTCAAAAAATGCGCTAAACTAGATGACATAAGAAAACCATTGATGATCACAGAACTCAAACGCATCCTCGCTAAAGAAGGTCTCTCTAGCGATGTCTACGAAATTGTCTCTAAAACCTTAACTTCGGCAGAAAAAACTCTTGGGGCTTAATACCTTGACCCAATTGTTTTTTCTAGGGGCGCACCGATGCGTGTGCCATTTTGCTTACAAATTAAGATTCCATTTTTCATCGTCAGTCTAAGGCGTACACATCGGTGAGCCCCTACATATTTTCAAGCCCGACGAATAAAATCTGAAGCATAACTCCTGATTTCATGCCCATTGAGTACATGCACCATACGTAATTGCTGTATTTTGGAAGCTGAAAAATGTGACATGGGAACATGAATTAATTTTTTGTGGTATTTTTTAGCCAGACGTCTCCAACCGGATCCTGGGGCCAAATCTGACAGAACCGCAATATGATTTTCCAGGCTATGGTGGCAGGCAGCCGCCAACAATTTTTCTTCTAAGGTGGAGGTATAAGAAAGTTGTCTGTCTCGCCACACATCATAGACAGGACGAGGTGGAAATAAAAACAAACAGCCCCCATAATTAGCCAAGCCAATACCAGGACCCACCATCTTTTTTTGAAAATCCGTACCATAAAATGCCAAGGTGCTTTCATTTTGATTTTCAGCCATCCACGTGGTACGCCAAGGGTAGTCGCGTGGGTCTGCAGGAGTATCAAAAAACATCAGCACGGCATCTAAATTTCCAATAGCAGGTGGCAGTACTTTGATATAAATATTTCCTGTGTGCCAGTTACGCAAGGTTTCTCGCATGTCTAAACCGTCTTTGATGGAAGAAGTAAATTTTTCACTTTTCACCAAATCATTACCCAACAAACCAAGAGCTCTATCTGTCACACAACTACGAAAACTTTCAATTTCTTTGTCTTCAGGAGGCCAACTACACTGGGTCATTGAATTCCATACCATTTGTGATTCATCAAAATCTTGCTTTTCGAATTTGGGTGAAAGCTCTATACTCCTCCAATTAAGCTCGGTACCGGATAAACGATTTACCATTTTACAAATGTCACCATCAGGAAATTTACCTTCGCCTATGCCCATACTGAATTCCTCAAGGCCCATGGAATCCAAGTAAGGGTAATCTGTTGATGTTTCAGCTAAATCCTGAGCAAATTGATCGCCCATGATTTGAGATGCCGCTATGATTAGTGTATACAAATCTGGAGACAAGCGGCTTTCCATCAATGACAAATTTCGTACATAACGTAAGTACAGGGCCAATAAGTGAGGTGTAATGGGCCGGGCTCTTTTGCCTAAATCTTCCCGATAGCGTTCACGCGCCACAAGAAGCATTTCTTTGACTCCATCAATAGTGAGATTTTCATCATCTTCAATTTCTGATCGGGCCCTCTCGTACAAACCTGTGATAAAGGGAAGCTCTCCCAAAACAAAAGTTAAGGTAGCCGGAGATACCTGAAACAGATCGGGCTCTGCCACAACTTCGTGCTCTGGAGCCACTGTTTTATTAATATAAGCTTGACGCACCCAAGGCCATTCCATTAGTGAACAAACCAATAAAATTTTTTTGTATTTTTTTTCCAACTTTCTTAACTGAGACGCCATCATTTGAACCCGTGACAAATGAAAGTGATTGGGTTGTGGGATATTGGGCAATAGGGCTGCCGCAAATTTTTCTGGTTCAACCTTTTTCAATACATACGGGTCAGGATAGGAAGAGACCAAAGGTTCAAAAGTAACCGTTTCCTGATCCACGTAAAAGCTGGGTATTCTTTCCTGCTGAGCTATTCGCAAAGCCATAATCACTCCCTGACAAGGATCAATAGGCACATAACTCGCACGACCTACCATCTCCTCATCAGCCTGCTCAGTTTCTGGGCTCCATCCCGTATGGAAGATTGAGGCGTCCCGTTGAGTGACAAGAGTGATTTGTGGCAAACATTTGAGAGCTTTTTCAACATGGGATTTGAAAGAATGTGGTAAAGGCACCGCCAGACAATCAAAGTTGCTTTTGAGCATAAATCGGCGAACTTCTAACGAATAATCACCACTGCCATGAATAATAGGAAATACCGTGACTGTGTCACTGAAACTAAAGGAGTTCATCCCCCTCATCTTCCTCATCTTGATCCGCATCGGGGTGCAAAGGATCATCGGGCGAGAAAAAGAAATCGCCTAAACCCAAAGGCAATACATTTCCACCCAAGTCTCTATTCTTTTTCTCCGCCAGAGAATCAAGATCTAAAGCCTCCTCCCCCAAACAATTGAGAAGCGACTCTTTCCAAATTTCATCTTGACTGAGAGGATGATTCAAATCTTGAGACAAACGCTTAATAGCATAACGGATAACATTAATACCATCACGCGGCGAAAACTCTAACTTAAGTTGATGTGATTTTTGTAAAAATTCCACCGTCAACAACAACAGCTCTTCTTCCACAAAAGGAAGATGGTATTTTAAAATTGCCATTTCATCGTGCCTGGACGGAAATGATAAACTTAATGTGGGCTGTAAACGACTCAATATATAATCAGGGATCTCAAAGGTAGAGTCATCCTGATTCATCGTTACCGCCGCACGGAAATTTTCGTGCGCTTTTATCGTAATACCCGCCACTATAGATTCCACCTGACGACGATGATCAAATAAAGGTGCTAAAGAGGCCCATGATTTTTCATTCATCCGATTACCTTCATCCAACACACAAATCCCTCCTCGCAACATCGCGGTGACTAATGGAGATGCATGGTAAGCAATCTTACCGCTTTCGGCTAACACGGGTGTCACGAGTAGATCTTCAGGTCGTGTGTCTGCAGTACATTGGTAAATATAAACATCTTGACCTCGCGCACGCGCAGCTGCCTGAGCCAATGTCGTTTTACCAATCCCTGGCGCCCCCACCAATCGAGGGGTGAGGGGTAAATCTTTTTCATTCACCACCAACCAACAGGCTAGTAACTGAGTTAGAATTTCCTGCTGACCTATCCACGTTTCCTCACTTTGATGAGGGGTAGATAACTGCAGAGTAACTCCTCCTATAGTGACATGCTCTTCTTCAATTATCTTTTCAGATCCCATAAGAGTATATTTTACAGCAATAATCCTGCTTTCATAGCTAAACACAAAAATAGCACCAAAATCGCAACGGTAAATTTATTTCTCATGACCTTCAAAATGAGCATATGACTTGAGCAAACCACATTTTGAACATTTATAAGTTTTGACAAAAGCAATTTTACTACGGTCAAGGTTCTCAAATTTTTTAACAAATCCCTGCTTATCAACATCGTCCGTGATACCTTCATGCCACATCAGCTGGTAAGCTGACTTACTCGCTATATCAATCACAAAACCTTGTGTCATTGGGGACATACATTCAGCGCAGAGTTTAAATTTTGATTCCATTATCCATTCCTATCATTTAATAATCGGCCTATTGTACGTGATAAAAAAAAGGATCTACACGTTTGATATTACTCACACTGTACATGTGACATACATGCTGGTTATTGCGAGGAATTATATTTTTACTTTGTCAACAGTTTTGTTGTACTTTGTACGAGCACGGTTTTACTCAGTAATCACAGAACATTTGGGCAACGCTTTTTTTAATTTGTTAATTGTTTTAGGTGTTAATTTCGAACGTCTCAAATTCAACATTGTCAAAGACGTAAATGAAATCAAGTTTTTGAGTGAAGCATCTGTGATATCTGTTCCCCATATGACCAGTGACTTGAGGGACTTATTCAGCGGCAACAACTCTTTGAAATCTTGATCTGTTATTTGTAATCCACTTACATTCAAGGAAGTTAAAGAAGTCATAGTTGATAATTTCTTTAACCCTACAGAAGTAATGTTCGTATCAGCTACGACCAATGAAGTTAACGATGTCAAAGGAAGTAACTCATCCACTCCCGCATCGGTTATTTCTGTCTTAAACAAACTTAAAACTCGCAAAGACGGTAAATCCTTCAAATCTTTGAGAGCTTCATCTGTGATATTTGTATTTCTCAACACGAGAGATTTCAAGGTTGTCAGGTGTTTTATATAACTCAAATCATCAATCTGCAAATATTGAACATCCAAACGTGTGATCGTATCTAATTCAGTTAAAGTCAGTTTTTCATAGCGTAATTTGTGGAGATTTTTAAGCCAATTGAGAATCTCTTTCTTTGTCACATTTTCTGGAGCGCTCGTTTTTTTTAAATCAGAACTGGCAGTTTTTTTTTCAGAAATATTTTCTGCCTCAAGTTTATAATTAAATGCAATATTAACTATCTTGCCACGTTTATCCACATCAACAATAAAGCCCGAATTCTTTTTAAAAAACAATTCTCGTACAAAAATCCATTTGCCATTCACTTTCTTAAAACCTTTGACTTTGTTGTCATATGTGGGATAAACCGTATCAAGAGCTTTTTCGAAGGTTTTTGCATCTTTTTCTGTTTTTATTTTAAAACTACTTTTTATCGTACTGAGAAATTGAGGCATATTCTTGTTAGTACTTTTGCATTCAATAACAATATAGCTTTTCCCCATTTTCACACACAGTTTGTCCGTGAAGTACGTTCCCTTGGAGGACCTTTCTTCAATTTCAACATCATAAAAAATTCCAGATGAGATTTTTTTCAACTCATTAGATTCAAGCAATTTTGGAATTATTTTGACAGCCTTCAAATCTTCAAATGTTTTTACTAGATCCTTGTCTTCAAACACTTTCTTACGAATTGCTTCAATTTCATTTTTTGAGACATTTTTTGCATATAACATTTGTTGAGCAACAAACATGAGTAACACACACATAACCATTTTATTCAAAATCCAACTCCTTTTTGCCGAATCATATCACAATTAGCTTAAATAGAAATCTAGTAACTACTCAGCTTCTTAGCAAGAAAGGTTGATTATTAAAGGCATTTTCGATTGCCCTCAAGATATTGATGGCATTTTTACGGCAAGTCGAGATGTAGCCGCGAATTCGACAAA